>Ga0315915_1004064_pt1 | contig 18482 bp, 9 predicted proteins | sample MpolbnodulesMG_FD_207738 | JGI IMG/M metagenome (GOLD analysis project Ga0315915, IMG submission 207738) | Medicago polymorpha root nodule microbial communities from Los Angeles, California, United States - branched nodules | ecosystem: Host-associated > Plants > Roots > Nodule | place: USA...
TTTTCACAAATTTGTATTTAATCCATACAACATACTCAAATATTTCATAAAACTTTATTTTCCATGTTCTCTGTTTTTCAAACTACTTTGTATAACTACATGAAAAAACTAACAAAGATGGACGATCCCAACAATGATGAGGAACAATGGGTTAGGTGTGACTGGCGGCTAATGTTCTTTTTTAGTAGAAACAAAATAGACTATGAGTGATGAGATGAGATGAGATGATGATGAAAGAAAGTGAATGAATTAAGGAGTATTTTACGTTGGACTTTAATTTTGAGCATAATCATAAGTGTGTGTGAGGAGGGATAATATTACTTAAATGGGGATTGAGGTTAGCATTGGTTCGGTTCATTGGTTCATTGGATCTCAAAATTAAAAACCGAGAACCAAACCAAACTAGATCGGTTTAGGTTGGTTTGGTTCGGTTTTAAACCGAACCAAACAAGGTCGGATGCTTTTTCAGTTTGGTTCGGTTTGAATTATCGGTTTCATCGATTTTGTCCGAACCACTTACACTCCTAGGAGGGAAAGAGAGATGAGTTAATGCAATTTTAGTTACATTGACATAATTATCCTCCTATTTATTTTAAATGACAAAATCGTCCTTATTAAAAATTTAAATGTTTTCAACATATTGCTTGTTACCCTCTTTTTTGCAACATGTCATTTATTTTAACGAGAACCACATATTATTGTCTTCTATATTATTATTTTACGAGAATTCACTTTTTTTACTAAAGTTGCTTTTATTTTAATTATTTTGATATGTTTATTTTATAGTTTTTAATTGTATTATATATTAAAACATTATTAATAAAATTTGCAGTAGATTTTTTTATAAATATTTTTATATTGTACTAGATTATTTTAGAATTGCAGCAGATTTTCTTATATATATTTTTATATTGTACTAGATTATTTTAGAAGCGCTCTGATATTTATGAATACCTAATATTCTGTTAGAACTTTTGTGTTTGATTATTTATGAAGTTTTCAGTTATTGGGTCTTCATGTTTAATTTTTTATGAAGTGAATAATGTAAAAATCAAGATATTGTTTTAAGATTAGAGGGATAAAAAAGTAATTTGGTTTTGAAATCCCTCCCTTGTGAACCAAACACATATTTAACTAAAATCTCTTCTCTACCATTGTTGGAACCAAACATATATTTAATTGCTATATCTCCCTTGCCCCCCCTCTCATTCGTTGAACCAAACGGACCCTTATGTGAGTCACAAAAATAAACTATAATATAAATACACACAAAAAATTATGTTTTAATAAGCATAAATTATTTAAAAGTTAAATTACATACCTTAAAAATTGAAAATGTGATAGTAATGGATACTAAGATGAATAAGAGAGTAGTAAGTCGCAATGTAATTTTATTTAAAATTTAAAAATATTTTAGTAATTTCCCTTGTATTTTTTTTTTTGGGTGAGGCTCCGCCACGGTTAATACCCGTTGAAATTCCAACGATTAGTATTTTTTTTCAGAATCCAACAATTGGTATTACATCGATAGATTTACTCAAACTAATATGAGTTACAATATTTATCAATGTAAGTTTGTGGTTAGTGATTACATATAAGGGTAGATCATTACTTTTGTTCATTATGGCGACTTATATTGATGGTTTCTTTTTTGGTACTAACCCTCCGTCTCTTGGTGGAAATGGGTCATTGTAATCAAAAGTTTATTTGAAAGATAAGTAAAGTCTGGTTAATGGTTGTTTCACTCGGGAATTGAATTCAGGTTCTTTCAAACAATTTGTTATTGATAGATGTCATTAATACTTGAGCTCACTTGTTTGGTTTATAATGAGAACATTTTTGTCTTACATTATTGCTATCCTCAATAATAGTAAAATTAAATTCTCATGTATTTTCACTGAGGTGTCTAGAGTTCGAACCTCGTCCATATGACAATACATTATTCTTACAAATTGAGTCCATGTATATGACAATACATTGTTCTTACAAATTGAGTTATACTCAGAGAAAATGTAGAAAAAGTTAATCAACCAGAGAAATATATCCACATTTTCCTTCCATAGCATCGGTATCCTTTAAATCGTGTCTTCTTGATTCATATTTCTCTCTAACCAAATCTTCATCATTAGAAGATAAGAGATGGTCAATAATATGTGAAACTTCTTGGGGTAATTCGTACCTTTAAATCACTAATTATCTCTTGGCAAATGACTTCAATGCCACCTCATAACTTTAGCATGCAGTACACGTCAGTACATATGGTGTGTGGATGAGTTTTTGTATAAGGACTAACTTATAATCTCGATTTATTTTTTCTGCGACAAAAAAATTATGTTTTCCTCTAAGAATCTAGATTAACTTTTGTGTTTTTTTTAGCAAATAACGAAACTAATGTGTGGCTTCTAATGAATTTAGAGCTTAATTTACATGCAAGGATACCACATCAATTAGTGATACGATAAAAAAAATAAAAATTGATAGCAATGATATGATAATTTATGCATGTTGGAACAAGTAAAAACCAACAATACACATTGAATAATATATCAAACACATCATTAGTTGCATGTTTAAAATAATTGTACTCTAACATTGCATATAAATTAAATCACATGCTTACAAATCAAGTAATTATATTGAGCCTAAGTGGTTAATGAACTTCACTAATGACGAATCGTTTGAGATAATCAAATTCGATTTTTGAATGAAATAATTTTTGATCAGACCATCTTATCTCACATTGAAATTTCAGATTATCAGTCTCTTTTCATATGAATCAGAGGATTAACATTAAAAAAAATCACATATTTTTTTACATAGGATTTAATTAAAATAGTTTAGAACTATAAAACTACAAAAATTTAATGGATAAAACTATAGATATTTAAAGAGTGATTCGATCAATGTAAAATAATGTTAGGAAAAGTGTATTGTTGAGTGTATTGTGATCATTGTTTAATCCCAAATAGTATATTGGTTAATTAATTTTAAAATTTCATTGGTGAAGGATCGGAATATTACCTAGAAGATTCCATCTTAGCTGGTTACTAAACGACGTTGTTGTCATTTTCACTCTACAACTAACAGATTAGACTAGTTCATCATCACAACTTTGAGAGATATCACATTAATATTGACATCATCATCATGTAAATATACACATGCACCAATTAATAACCAAAACAAAAATATAAAAACCAATACAAAACAAAGAATAGAAGGCAACGTATAACTCATTATAATTTAAGGAATTTATATTGTTGATACCAAACTTCTCAAATCGTGTTTATGCTTAATTACCAGGTAAGTACTTTCCTTTCCTCTCTAAATAGCTAAATATATTCAATATCTTCTTTTCCTTTCCATAATTAGTTGTTACTTTATTTGATTATCACCATATCTTAATTTGCTTCTAGCATTAATATAGTTAGTTATAGGATTACTTAATTTAGAAGAAAGGATGATCTTAGGTCCAATTCCTTGTTGTCTTGGTTGATAATATTACTTCTGTTCTATAGGTAAACATGCATATACACTATATGAAGTTAATTAATTAATTGTCTCTAGTTTTTCTATCATATGTTTTTCAAATCTCACCTTTAAAATATTTTCTATCACATTTTTCATACTTAAAATTCTCAAGACCTCTTTTTTTCTTTCTTTTAAGCGGTTAGATTTCACTATCTTTCATATTAATTTTTTTTCTTGACGAAACTATCTTTCATGTTAATGGAGAGAGTCCATCCATTCTCTAATGATGTTAATCCGATAAGTGATCACAACTCAAATTCAAAAGGAAACATTTGAAAGCTTGATATTCTTCGAAGAAAGGACTTTCTCCTTTAAAGAAAAGTACAAGGACTTTTTTAAAGATTACACCTTTGGTGACATTTTAAGTTTATTAAATAAATGATGTACGTAGTTTATATTATAAACCATGTACATCAATTATTTAATAAATTTAAAAAGTAAATTTTTGCTTATGATAGTAAATTAGTAATCAAGAGTTTAGAGAATATATTGAAAGTTGATTGTAACGCGTTGCATTCATACTCGACATCAAATATTTTAAACAAATCAACTAATGTGAAATTCTTTCAAAAAGAAAACACTAACGTCAATGAATGTAGTAGGTTCAATTGATAAAAAATGGGTTAATAGTATTTTACCCCTTGTAATATAGGTCATTTTCGGGTTTACACCCTGTAATTTTTTTTTATTTACCCCCTGTAATAAAAAATTCTTCAGAGTACTCCTCTAATAGGCCATTTTCAGATTTTTTTTTTTCTTCTAGAAATTTGGGTTTTTGAAAGGCCGATTAGGGGGTATTTTGAAAAAAAAAAGTTAAAGGGAGGTAAATCAATAAAAAAAAAATTACAGGATGTAAACCCGGAAATGATCTATATTACAAGGGGTAAAACACTATTAACCCATAAAAAATTGATTGGCAAAGTGGTGATCAATAAATACCTCATTCAGTCTTGAAACACACCTAAACTTGTTTACATAAAAACAAAATCTATAACTAAGCTTTCATTTAATATTTCACAAGTATTAGCCAATTAGTCATTGAATTAAATGATTTTATTTGAATGATTCCTATAAATATTTATAGTTTTGTTTTTAATCTTTTTTTTTTGTTGATCGAAGTTTAAACTCCGAACCTTACATATACTATGCATTGTCTATAACAACTAAGCTAACCTCATAAGAACATTTTTAATCTCTACATAATCACACTTTTAGTCTCGGTAACATTTTTTTAGCATTCTTATGAACAAAAAAATGTTGAGGGAAAATTTTACAAAAACTAAAAATATTGATGAATTTTTTTACTAAAACTAAAAATGCTGAATAAATTTTTTACAAAAATTATAAAGTACGATTTTTTATAGAGACTAAAAACAAAATTGTAAATATTTATAGGAATCATTCTAATAAATTCTTAACATTTTGTCAAATGTCATGGGTAAGTCGTTGATAAGGTCAAACTACTAGCTTATAAGGAAGTACAGTAGTTTTTTTAATAGACTTATAGAGTATCAAATTACTCCTCCGTCCTATATAAACTCCTTTTATACTTTTTCACATATAGAAAAGGGATAGTAAATTTAATTTGTCTATTTTATATATAAATTTTTCTAAATTATCTAGGATGTACATGGATTGGATCAATAATTGAAAATTCCGGTTAACACACACAAGAACCTCATTGACCCATTAATATCAATATTTTTTTAATAAGGAAGGTGAGTAGCAAAAGGTTTTTGTAAATCAAGTCCAATTTTTAAAATGGACATAGTGCACCCTATCCTCTATATTGAAAATCAAAATATGCTAGAATTACAAATTATTAAGATGTTGCATTTTTTTTTGTTATTTTAATGTCAATGCAATTTTATGTCATGCAACTTTAATTTGTTACAAATATTTTACTATGAATTTTATCATTTGATATTATTATTTTATGATGCTAAAAAAATATAACGAATCATCATTTAGTCATTTAATATTAAAAAAACAGAAAAATAATTTGACTAACCCACTATCCAACCCAATGTATAAATTATTGTGTTAGCCCAAACCGGCTAAATGATGTAACAGGTGGTTAGTTTACCTTGTCTAAACCGAAATACCTTATGTGGTTCAGGTTTTGAGTTTGGTCAAATCCGAACCAAACTGATCTCCTTACACCTCTAAAATTATCCCTTGTATATATTAATATGTATAACTTAACTTTTCATCTTCTTAGTAAATAAAAACTTTTCATCTTCCAAAATATGAATAATATTAATAAGCGGTATGTTTTGAAAATAAATAAATACATCTTCTAATTTGTATAAACACTTATATTTTAGGACAACACTTTATTTTTTTTTAAAAATTTCTTTTAATTAAGGACGGAAGAAATAGTTTATAGTGTATAAATTCTTATAGTCAAAGTATATGTGTGTCATAAGGACTGATCTGCCAAAAGTTCAAAACAATTTTCACTGATAGCGATTTTTCAAATGTTACATACATAGCATCAGAACATAGGGTTTCTTTGATTGTCAAAAGATGAGAGAGAGAGAGAGAGAGATCATGCACTTTGGATATGACTCTCTGGGGTTTTATTTTGAATTTCTTGGGTTTTTCAATCTTGATAGGTAAAAAGTGATAACATCGTTAACATTCAAAAACATAAAGGATTAAAACCAAAAATAAATGTTATGTGAAAAATCTTGGGTTTTCAATCCTTTTAGGTAAAAAAAAGAGAATGAAAACATAAAGGGATAAATGATAAAGATGAAGAAAAAAAATAAAGAACAAAAACGTTATCGGAAATTAAATAAAGGGTTCGCAAATATAATTTTTTCAAAAAAAATAAAAAATCAAAACCATATAAAATGATCTCATAATTTCAGTGTCAATATAAACTCTAAATTGTTTTGAAAACCAATTGATGTAACATCATTGAAAATTAGCCATGTGAATTCAACTATTTATTTCATGAGTTAAGATCCTTTTCATTTGTTAAAATAAATAGAGGATACAATTTGGAGAGAGTTGGAAACAAAAAAGAGATGGTGGATATTTTAATTAAATGGGTCGTACTTTCATTAATTACTTTATACTTTTTCTAAGATTTTTTGTGTCTTCATCTCTCTAAATAGAGGAAATGGAGACAATTGTAAATAGAGAGGATCTTGACTATTGGATAAAGACCCTCTCTGTTTGGTATAATAAATGGAGGATGCAATTTGGAAAGAGATAGACACATAAAATAGATAGTGAGTCTTACTATTAAGTGAGTCCCACCATCATTAATTACTGTTTAGTTTTTTGAAATTTTTGTGTGTATATATCTCTCCAAATGGATGAAATGGAGAGAATAATAAATGGAGAGAATCTTAACTCAATCTTTTTGGTACAATAGTTAATACTCCCTCGGTCCCATTTTAAATGACCTAATTTAAAAATGTATATTATTCACAATACATTCTTTGACCTTATTTATCTACTAATATACAAAGACAAAACATAACATATACTATATTGTTGAATTCGCCTCGATGAGTATTTTCTAAAGAACAAATTTTCATAATTTTTTAAAATAGATTATTAAAGATATTTAAGTTTAAAACTGTGCATTGACATACGTGACAAAGTCAACCAGGTCAGGATGGGTGGAATAATTCTCTTTGGTATGACTTTTAATCTTTGTAAGTTTCCACGTGAAGGAAAAATATCTTTTGCAATTATTTTTTTAAATTCATGTATTTAATATAAAGTGTACAAGTTTCAAGACAAACATCCTGCTTTTGACTTCTTGATCTATATAAAAGTTTGCACATGATTGAAAGTTCTTGTTTACAAAGACAATCTACTCCTTATGCAACGAGTAATCATAATTGTTCTATAATACATCGAAATTTTAAAACAATCTCTGATTGTGTATTTCGCTAGTCAAAATAGTTATTAACATAAAAATATTTTGTTAATACTGTTATATTTCACTCACTTTACTTATTTACTGTAAATTCTTCAAAAAAAAAATACTTATTTACTGTAATATAAGTTATTATAAAAAAGAGGTAATGACCAACATTGAAAAACTATTTAGTACTATTAGATAATATTTTGATTAAAAGGATCCATAATCAAAGATTATTTTAGAATTTCAATATATTAAAAGATTAGTGTTGTGATTATCTATTACACGACAAGAACAGAAATGACTAGTAACACCAATCTAAAATTTACCGTCAAATTATGATGTTTTCGTCTCCGTAGTAAAAATACCACAAAAAATTGGTTTGAAAATTGCCACGATAGGAATTTATAGTATCTTAAAAGGTGATGAAGTCAATTGTGGATTAAAACCAGAAAATTGGTAAACGAAGACTTTGAAAATTTTGAATAATTGAGCGGAAGAATGAATTTGAACACACAAGAGGATGAGAGATCAATAGATAACAAAAGAAAAATTATATTTATTTTTATTTCACCACAAAAAGAAATATATTTATTTTTTTTCATTGTTTTTTATCAATAAAAAAAGAAAAAAGGAAGACTACCACAAAAGTTATCATAAATGGTAGTACAAATATCACTACTCATAACAAATCTAATTGTTTTTTGTATATTAAAATTTGAAAATAAATTTCAAAACAAAAAAAAAATTGTTACACATCGTAAAAAATATGATTCTAATATTTTTTTTTTTTTGGTTTTTGGGAGGGCAGAGAAGGATTCACTGCGATCCTAATATTTAATAAGTTAGGGAATGAATAAAAAGGACGACACACATAAATGGAGAAATGATCCAAATTTATGTGTTTTTTTTAATCCTAGTGAGCTTAATTGAATTAGTAGGATCATTGAATAATATATACATGAGTTGGGGTTTGAACTCAGAAGTTTCGAAAATCCCACTTACTCACTTTAAAAAGATGAATTTCTAGTAATTAGACTACTTGACAAAAAAATGATTTTTCATTTTGTTATTTTAAATATTTATTTTGACTGAACACCTATTTTATTCTAAATAAATATTTAAATCTCTCTTAGAAATTAATATATTCTTATTAAATAATTGCCATGTTCATTAAATATATCTTTATCGGTCAAACTTACTCTAAAAAATTTATATATAAATATATTTATTTATTTTCAAAATATAGATAAATTAATAAAAAAAATCATGATTTGATTCAAGTGATAAAAATGTTGGACCTTAAATATGTGATCCAAACTCGATTCATCGTTCTTAATTGTCGAAAAAAATTGGTTAAAAAAAGAGAACCACTTTGTGTGCCAAACAGATTCTCCAACATATGTTAGTCTCTAAATAGCGACAAAACTTCATATTTATAAAATGATAAAAATAAGGAAAATAACAAGTGAACACCAATACACGCATTCTACATTTTAAGACATAAAGAAATAGTGAGAACAATGTGATAAATGCTATATAATGATGATCGGTTCCCTGATATGAAGAAAGAAATGAAAAGGAAATAAAATATTGAATTAGTGTTGAAAAAATTGGAATATTCAAATACCTTTGCTCCACCAAAAATAACGATTTAAATATTTTTAGAACTTATAAAATATTTTTAGAAAATTTTAAAAAAATTATAGAGAGTTAAATAACGAGTTAATCATTTGTAGATTAAAAGTTATAAAATATTTTTAGAAAATTTTAAAAAAATATGTAATATTTTATAGGGATAAAAAAACTTATTTAATTCAAATATAAATTAATTTGGTTCGTTTTTCCCATTTGATGATATCATTCGAAAAAATAAAAAGAAAAAAAGAAAAATTTGATTGGAAGGTATCATATTCGTCATATCACTGTATACAGAGAGAGAAAACGCAGAAGAGAGAGAGAGAGAGAGAGAGAGAGAGAGAGAGAGAGAGAGCACTACACAGCTCCGAAATTGAAGGGGACGAAAATTAAATTTTGTATACGTAGTTGGATTTCATAGATCTCATCTCTTCTGGGTATGTCTCTATCTATCTATGCATGTCTCTTTTTCATTTTCCTTCTCTTCTTCATTTCTATAACCCTTTTTATTCTTTACTTTCTCTCTGAATTTCAAGCTTGTGATTCTGTATAGTTTTTACATTTTTGGTCACCCTTTTGGCTTATTTAGTTTTAGCTTCAGCTCAATGATGCTACCGTTTCAGTTTTATCTTCAAGTTTGATTTTTTTTGTTTTAACTTCAATTTTTGTGTTGACCCTTCTTGTGTAGTTTTGTGCTTTGTGTTGGAAAATTGATCATTTTTTTAGAGTTTGTCTCAAAGATGTTAACTTTTTAGCTTTTGTTGATGTGGGGGAGGTTTTGTTGGGTTTTTTATGTCGTGGGTCATGAATCGTAATTGTTGTTAATGTTGTATTTTTTTGAATAAATAAACGTTAATTGGTTGTTTATAAGTTATTGCAATTTTTTTTCATACATGATGAGTCATATGGGTTTTTTTCTTCCTTGTTTTAAGTTTTTGAAAGCATTGATTTTTAGGGTTTTGCTTGATATTTAGAGATGTTAATGTGATAAAAATGGAGCTTTTGATTCTGTTTCCCAATTCACTTATGTTCGCCTATAAAGGTGGTGATTTAATTTTACCTACATATGTTATGTTAGTGATTAATCACGAAAAATTAATCTAATTTAAGTTCTGATTTTCAACTCCATTTTTTAGGGTTTAGGGGGGTGGGTGGGAAAGGTTACCTATGCTAGGGAAAGGATGTTACATATACAGATGATAATTTAGTTGTAGCAGTAATTTGATGATATTTGAAGTAGACCTATTATATAGATTCTTTGCTATTTAAGTCCAAAATCGTTGATGGTGCTAGCTTGTCCATTATCATATATCTCTAGATATGAAATTGAATTCAACTTTTTGTGGTTCTGCATTAAAATCATGTCATTTATGAATTCTAATTGCAGAAAGAATGCAAAATTCTACAAGTTTTGCATGTGAATGTTCTTTTTTTAATGACAAATGTTAGTAATTAGTTGTTAAATTGATTTTTTCTCCTTTGTCCGAGTTTGAACCCTGGACCTAGATCAAATTGGAAGTTTACCTAGTTCTAATTTGACTTAGAATGGCTAAAAGTTACTTAGTTTAAGTTTCTTAGACATGGAAACAGTATGCCTATTCCATGAGGCTTGACTTTTTCCTAGAGATACAAACGAAGGATGAAAGAAAGATGCTTTAGATAGACAAGACTTCTATTTACTATTATTAAATTTATGATCCATTGTGGTACGTGTCATCTTATAATTATTTAGATTAGATTTCTCTTATATTTTGCTTCACCGTCATGTATTTTTTCTTAAGATCCGTGCTTTTGCCCGGGTTCACTAATAATAGTTTGCATGAAAGCTATGAACTAGTATGATGCCGTGTGCAGAAAGTCATTGGTGTGTTATTTTATTAAATTTCAACCAAATGGACCATTGGTTTTCCGGGGGTGTTTGTTAAATACTGTATCGATTCGAGAGTGCTAAATGATCCGTTGTACAACTTTTGTCAATGACGACAATTTGAAAAGTTTTTTGCGACTTATATAATGTAAATGCATGATTGGAAAAAAAAGAAGAAGAGAGTTGAACTGAATCTGATTAAGAATTGGAATTAGAACATGTTGAGGGGCCAATTTTTGTGTTTCTGTCTACCTGCATGTTTGAGTCACCCCTCATTTCTTTACCAACCTTTTACGATATGCAATTAAATTTGAGATGTTTGTTTTAATTTCCACATTTATATTATGTTTTTTATGTGCTATCAGATAAATGACAAATGTATCATCCAACTAATGTTCCCGATTCGAGTTTAATTGGAAGCAATCCATTAGTTCATGGTCAGCACATAGAGTCTGGTAGGAGCGCTATGGATCCTGGTAGTGGAGGAAACAGTCTTGCCAACAACTCTAATCTCAACTCAAAGCAACGTTTGCGTTGGACACATGAGCTACATGAACGCTTTGTTGATGCTGTGGCTCAGCTTGGTGGCCCTGATCGTGAGTATTTTCCCCGTTTTTCTGTTAGCTGAAAATGTAATGCGTAGAATTGGTTACATCATACATATGTGGATCGGATATCTAATACTTTTGTTGGCTAGATATTCTAATGCTAGATAATGAATTTATCAAGCTTTAACATTCCTTATCTGAAAGTTTTTAAATCTCTAACTGTCCTTTCCTTTTCCTTAGGTGCCACACCCAAAGGTGTCCTCAGAGTTATGGGTGTACAAGGCTTAACAATTTACCATGTTAAGAGCCATTTGCAGGTAATGTGCACTCTAGGTCCTCTTAACGTGGTATCCATTATTCTTGTTTTTTTAATGTGTTCATTCTCCTTTTTTGTTCCATACAGAAATACCGACTAGCAAAATACTTACCAGACTGCTCATCCGATGGTACGTCAATCTGATTTTCATCGTTTGCCATATTCATATATATAATATTTAGATCTTACTGATTTTTTGTTCTTAGTCCGTTTAAAGTATTAAGCATTCTTTCCACTTTGTTTTCTCCTTTAAATTTGCTGATAACTTTTTAATTGTCTATAGAGGGGAAAAAGACTGACAAGAAAGAAACAGGGGATATGCTTTCCAATCTAGATGGTTCATCGTGAGTATAGCTTCCCTTTTTGCTCTTTGGTTATCATAATTATACAAGGAAACTTGTTAGTATTTGATTTTTTTTTTCTTTTCATGTTATGCATCCTGAACTAAATAGAACCATCTCATTTGGTTTTACATCCTGGAGTCAAATTTGCACTAGTGTTAACTATATAAAAAGTTATGTTTGTTTTAGGCATTCACTGCCTTAAACCCGTTGGTGGAAAAAAATCTATAGCTTTTGCATTAAAGAATCATGATTGTTTCGAAAAGTTTTTCATGGTATAAATAATTGATGTAATAATGTTACATGTCTGCAGGGGAATGCAGATTACTGAAGCACTAAAGCTTCAAATGGAGGTACAGAAGCGACTACATGAACAATTGGAGGTATATTTCCTTGTTGAATTGATCTGATCTGGCAACTATGTTATATTAGCAGATTGTATATTTTTTAATGCTTTCTACTGCATCTGATCATGTGAGATGAAATGATGATATTGGTTTCTCTTAATTTATTTAGTTGCACAAATTAGTTTTATTACATGATCATCATTAAAATATTCTTTAATTTGAATCAAGTAAAGGAATAGTAAACATAATGAGGGTATTGTAGTTAAGATGTCAACCTTGTAACTGTTATTTTTTCAATGTGAAACAGGTGCAGAGACAGCTACAATTAAGGATAGAAGCTCAGGGAAAATATTTGAAAAAGATAATCGAAGAGCAACAGCGACTCGGTGGGGTTCTTTCAGAAGCACCCGGCTTTGGTGTATCAGCACCAACTCCAGGAGATATGTCCCAACAGGAGCTCGACAATAAGACTGAACCGGCAACCCCTGACCCAGAAAAAGCTGCTAAAGAGCATGCACCAGCAAAGAGTCTTTCAGCTGAATCTTTTTCATCTCACCATGAACCGATGACACCAGATTCTGGTTGCCAAGTCGGTTCTCCTGCTGACAGTCCTAATGATGAGAGATCAACTAAAAAGCAACGAGTAAGTGTGGAAGGAGCTTATTTGAAATCAGACTTGGTGCTTCCTCATCAGATACTGGAGTCAAGCATGCCGTCATACCAGCAGCCAACCGCTATTTTCCTTACCCAAGATCACTTTGATCCTTCTTTAGGTTTGTCTACAAGAAGTGGTGAGGAATTGGATAAGCTTGGTGGCAGGAATATGTAATTTTGTGTAATCTGCAGGGCATGCACTATCGTAGTTTATGTTATATGCATTACTCTTAGTTGATGGAGGAACTTGTTCTTCATAGATTTTCAAAGTTTAGTTTTCAGTTGAATACTTGATGACTAAATACACAGCCTTTAATTTAATTACTTTTAGAGAACTCATTTGAATTGGGTTAATAGAAAAGCATATTGTCATATGTTCCCATTTTCAAGGGTGAGTTTTTGGGCCCATCTTGGGCTACCAATTTAATGGCTCACATGTAACTTTTATGAATTTTGCTTTCTTGACCCCTCAAAGTGGTTCGGTTCGTAACTTCGTAACGACATTTGTGTTTATAAGCCCTTTGGGAGATATCTCTTGAATGTTGTTGATAGGCTTAAAAGAGAAAATAGGGGAGCCAAAAGTACGTTCATCAACTTTTATAAGGTCATCTACTGAATGAGACCGTTAAACGGCTCATAGGAATGCATCTTGGATGGCACACAACGATGAAAATTTCTACCACCACCTCTCTTTTCAAAACCCGTGAAATCTTTTTTTGTAACGTCTAACATCTTATACAAGACTTAAAAAAAAAATTAGGATCTTTTATACAAGATGAAAAGTTATTTTTTTTCTTCAAGTTTTTACACCTTCAGATTGGCCAATTTGAAGATAAATGTAAAGTCAAATTTCCAGGTGTTTATACCTCCAAATTAGGGGAATGTTCCAGGATTTATGCCTCCAAATTAAAGGAATGGATTCTCTCAAGTGAAATATTCTCCATTTTTCTTAATTATTAAGAGATTTTAAACGATAATGTGCTTTCACACCCGTTCAAAGTTACAAAAACTTCATTGCAAATATCACCGGTGACCAACTCACAACAAAGAATAGTATGAGAAGCTCATATGACTTTCTCCCATGCAGCAGAACATAGGTTCCCATCATGAGATCATCAAAACATTCAGACTTTTAAATTCATTAGAAGCACAAAAGCCATATTGCAGAAGCTCAGAAGTTGCTAAACTCATGCAAAATAATTTAGACGGGCCCTTAAATTGCACTCGATTATGCAAAATAATTTCAAATCCTAAATATTTTACACGTTTGAATTTGTCAATTCAAAAGTGTTACAATTCAAAAAACTGCATTTTATACTTTTTGGTTGGCCAATCTAGAGAGAGCCGTAAAAAACTGAAAAAATTGAGTAAACATTTTAGAGAAATGCTAGCAACACACCTTCTAACACACACTTTTCAACACACTCTCTTTGATTGGTTAAAATTCACATGGGTTCCACCAAATCATGTGGGTCCCATATAAATTTGATGGCCTCATGTGAATTTCAACCAATCAAAGAGAGTGTGTTGAAAAGTGTGTGTTAGAAGGTGTGTTGCTAGCATTTCTCATAGAAAAATATGCAACATAAATAGGGATATAGTGGTAAAGAAATAATTAATGTACATTGAAATTTGAAAGAGGTCTTATAAAAAGAGACAAGAAAAATACAAAAGAGTCTTATAATTAGGGATAGAATAGAGGTAGTATATGTTCGTAAGATTTAGCTCATTTGATATGCTGAAGAATGAAGATACAGAGAAAACTTGATCGGATGCCAAAAAAACATTAGGTATAAAGAGTGAAAGTGATAACTCAGAAGTAGTAGTAAGACACTCGAGATACTCAACTTTGTTAGCTTCATTTTCACTTTTGAATTACAATAACAGAATTGACCAGTCCATTGCGACTCTCAATGCAATTATGATCAACTGACAAGCAAAAAGCCAATAAACTCTTTACATTAATTATCACCATTAAGAATAGAAATTTTTGGATGAACATAAGATAAGATTGTTTTCAGAGTTCTAACATACTAACACAAACACCAAGCAGCTTAGAAATCGATCGCTCGAAACTTCAAATAAATTTAGGCATGTCTATAAATATTTATTTGCAGGAAGAAAGAAGACACAATATTAATAGACAATCACCAAATCATAATATAAGACCAATTCATAAAACACTTGATATGCAGCCTCGTAACATAACGACATTCGTCCCTATGACTGTTAGGAGATCAGTATCCAACAATCACAGCGTTGACTTGGCTTATATAGAACAGAGATTAGACAAGCAGATAACTAGTTGGAAACGATCAAAATGTGAATTCATAATACAATAATGAGTTCTCTCATATGAAACAGAGTTTCAATAGAACATATGAAAGTTAAGAATCATTAAAATAAAAAACAATGTATTTATCAAATTCTCTCTGTTTGGACTAATTATCCAAACAATGTATTTTAACCCAATCATTTTAAGCACTTCCTAAAAATACACCACTTCCTAAAATTACTCTATCTAAACAGACACTGAGGTTTCGAGACAAGATTATATGCTTATAAATGAGATTAAGAAGGAAATCTGGCAACAGGAAAGTGAATCAGTGAAAATTTGACTAGTTAAACCAACTTAGAGAAGCATGCAGTGAAATACTGGTACCTTACCTTCAACCTAATTTTGACTGTTCATAATCAAGGTTCCAACTTTCAACAACCTTAAGACCAATACCAACTACCTGCAAATATGATTAGAAAATGGTAGCTAACAATGTATAGAATTCGGAACTGTTGAGGCTCGGCTATGCAAACTATAATTGTTTTAGCACATATATGTCTCAAACATAGTAGCTGAAAAAATAGGTGCGGCTAATTTTAATATTGCTGGATATACCTTCAACCACAACTAAAGGATAGACAAAAGAGAGTGTAAAATATTTCACTAATGCTTAGCTATTGAGGATACAAACTCAAGTACCAAATTAAGTCTAGGATAGGGAATTTTCTACAACCTTGGTAGAAAGGCAATTTGTATGGACAAGTCTTGCAGAAAAATAAAATAAGGGTTTAGGCAGTTATAATATCACCTTCTGCCTTACAAATTATAATATCAGACACACTGCAAGGCAATCTTTATGGTACTGAAGGCACAATTTACTGCCTAAATATTTTGCATCATATGGAACACTTCTTACTAACAATTATACTTGTTTTTGCCACAGACATAACATAATCCAAAAAGTGCATCAAGAGGTTTTGCAAATTAAAACAACCTAAACAAAAAAACGACAGCCTAGACATAAACAAAAGCCAAAATTCCCTAAATTACTATATCAGCTTGTCCGGATAGAAGAGAATTTTGTTAATTCAATCAGGTTATCCTCCTCACCTTCTTACTCTTCGCCTCAGATTCCTCATCATTCAGATGAAGATTTAGACCACCCAGCTGCTCCTCTAATAGATCATAAGGCAGCTCTTCACCACCTAATGATAAGTTGATCATCTTATCATAGATTCCTTCTAGATCTTTTGAGCACGACTGACGCTTCCTGCGTTTCTCTTCATACCTCTTCTTTATTAAAATTGCACCACCTCCTATGTACTCCTCCAATTCAATCTCACTGTCACCACTATTCACCCCACACAAGTCATAACCAAAAGCATGGTCACCAAATTTCAAAAGATAACCCAGATGAGTTTTGATATTAAATCTCTTGTCATTCTTTCCAAAATCTTTCACACGAGCAACCTCAACATTAGCCAAACCGAATTTTTTGCCATCAACAGTAACCTCTGAATGAACCTCCTCGACATCAAGCACAACATATTCCACTAACTCTTTGCTAGTGAGTAAAGACTTAAAGGGTGCCCTCCAATACGTATCACCATCTAAGAAACAGCGTGCCGAGGTAACTGGATCAAACAAAGCAATCATGTTGGTAACCCTAGTACAAATCACAATGGGACCAACATTTCCCAAACTCGAAGCAACTTTAGGAGGTAGAAAAATCAAATCCTCGCGACAAACAGGACAGATTTCAACAGAAAAAGTGTATTTATAATTATAACCATTACTTTTCGTATCATGAGAAACAAGTTCCTTACCATCACAAATCCTCACAGGAACCTGTGCCTTTGCAAAATCAACAAACTTCTTAGCACAACTTTCCCTATCGAAAAAAAAGTCAATACCTTGTTTCATCTTTTTGATTCTCACAACATTCCTACCAACACCATGTTTCAAAATAGCCTGTTCCAAATCAAATATACTGCGCATATGCGAAACATGTTGTCTTAACTGCACAACAGCACTCCATTGATTAGGGTTAGCATTCACCCGAGTACAATTTTCACAAATACGGTCATATTGAACATATTCAACAACATAAGACTGTTCCACTATTGTTCCATTCATAACCACTTTCTGAACAAAAACCTTGATTTTGATCATTTTCGAGTCGGGTTCAGTTGGAAGGGTTTCAGCATGTACTAACCTAACTCTCTTGAATTTCATATTCTGTTCTAGTCTCTTCAAACAAAATGCAAGAAACTGTTTAGATTGTGGTATTAGTTTGATCCAAGTAACGGGGGGTTGTAAATAGCATTCGCATTCTGTGCAATGTGTTAGTCTAAGTTTCTTGAGTAAACCTTCTGTGATATTGGTTTTTGAGCGTAAACATTTGACACACATGTTAGCGGTGTTTAGTTCGAGTGGAGACGCGCATTGGCAACAGGGAATGGTGTGGAATGTGACGAGATTTTGTTGCTCCAATGGTATGCATCTTGACATTTTCGGCGATCGAAATAAAAGTGTTTCCCCTGTTTGAAATCAAATGGATATGCCGAAAAGGATAAAAATTGAGATTGGAAAATTGAATGAATGAATAAAGAGCAGAAATTGTTGATAACCCTAACCTGTGAAGGAGGAGGTTGTTGTCGTTGCGAGTTGCTTACTGCGGCGCCGTAAGGTGGTGTTGCCACTCCAGGGTTTCTGATGCGGCTTTGTGCATTTTATATATTTTTTTCATTTAATTAAAATATATTAAAAAAAAAAAACAATTGCAAAATAAATTATATTAAAATATAGGGTTAATTAAGTTTTTAGTCCCGTAAATATTTCCAGTTTTGTTTTTAGTCCCAACAAAATAAAATCACACTTTTTAGTCCATGTGACATTTTCCTTAAGCATTTTAAGGACCAAAACTGTTGATGAAAATTTTTGACCGAGACTAAAAGTGTTGATGGAAAAATTTATAGAGACTAAAAATGCTGATGGGAAATTTTATAGGGATTAAAAAGTGTGATTTTATTTTGTAGGGACTAAAAACAAAACTGTGAATATTTATAGGGACTAA
>Ga0315915_1004067_pt1 | contig 18475 bp, 14 predicted proteins | sample MpolbnodulesMG_FD_207738 | JGI IMG/M metagenome (GOLD analysis project Ga0315915, IMG submission 207738) | Medicago polymorpha root nodule microbial communities from Los Angeles, California, United States - branched nodules | ecosystem: Host-associated > Plants > Roots > Nodule | place: USA...
CTAAAAAAAAGTATTAGTTCCCAAAATCAATAAGCTTTATTTCGGGTTTTTTCCCCTCCTCCTTAGAACCGGGGCCCTGGGAAGGGGAGAGTGCAGACTGTAAATCTGTTGATGTTTTTATACGTAGGTTCGAATCCTGCTTCTCACTTGTTTGTTGTAGACTTCAGAGAAGAGAAAGGAGGCATTCGTCAGCGCAGGAAGGCCCACCGAGCGAAGTGAAATTTTATTGTATGTTAGTTAGCATGTTTTATCCTATGTTACTTGTAAACCAAGTACTCACATAGACGATAATAATTGCAAATGGGCACACATAAATCACTCATTAGAGTATCACTTCAACGGTTGCATAACACTTGTATAACAGTCCCTACAAATTCACACAACTTTTAAACAACCCTTAAGTAATTTATATCATGCTACTCTCATAGTGAAAAATATAATGGTTAGAATTTATGCTTAAGCAAGACCCCAAAATCAGGAGAATCTGATTTTTTTTAAGGGATCATGAGCATGTGATAATACGTAGACTTAAGAAATAATTAAAAGGAAATTAGAGCACAATTAACCACTAAAGGGATAATCGACTACTCAAAACACTTGGATTAGGTGGTAAATGATATTTTTCAGTTTAATCAGATGTCGTGAGTTAAAATCTAGTCTTAGTCTTAGAAGTGCAATAGTGTTAAATCTCTTAAAATAGAATATTGTCATCCATTGCGGTCATGTCTGACACGAGAGATCAGTTACATGCTAAAGATACGCCGTTCATAAAAAAACAACTGATAATAGATTAATAGTTAGAAGATACCTTTTTATTTTAGGGAGAAGATAATTTGTTTTTAAAATGAATATTGCTAACTTCTTAAAAAAAATGAATATTGCTAATGGAAGAAAAAAAAACCCTCATCCTATGCTAAAAAAAGAAAAAGAAACGAAGGGTATCCGAATGATATATCAATGCCGATCCCCTAAAAAATAAAATCAAGTCTTTTCAATCAAAAAAACGAAGTGTAACCAACTACTTGACTAATGCTAGAAAAAATAAAGTTGTCGGTGACAGTATATCATGAATTCATGATACCCTTAAGAAAAGGTATTTTTATGATAAACATTTGTAATTGCAAATTAAACTACTCACGTTGAATTCACTACCCATCTATTATATTTAATTTTTTACTTAAACTTACTTTTTTTTTATAAAATTAAATTTACTTTTGCCCCTCCAAATTTTTAAATTGGATTTTGATCTCCCCATTTTTTTGAGTGATTTCAAATTTTTTCTATGAATTTTGAGGAAAAATCCACATGAAAAAATTTCACAAGCAATTCTGATTAAAAATTATTCCATGTAGCAAAACTCCATGAAGGCCAAAATCACACATTTTGTAAATCTGCGAGACCAAAATTGCTCTAAATGAAACAGAAGGACTAAAATTACACCATTAAAAAAACTCATAGGGCAAAATTGAATTTCATTTTCACAAAATTTTGTATACATAATCCTACATGAATACATTTCTTAAGTTTAAAATTTGGGACCAGTAAATAGAATTTAAACTTTCATTTGAGTTCAAAATTGAAATCTCGCAATTGTGTTTGTGAGTTTCAATGGTGCTTATCACTTCGTCTACAATTTAATCATTAAATAATAAATTAGTCTATTTTAAAAAGATGATAATAACAATAATAATAACAACAACAATAATAATAAGTCGTCACAAATAATTAAAGGCGCAATAGTCATTTTGGTCCCTAAATGTGTAACGAATAATCACAATAGTCTTTCAGTATACCAAAATTTCAAGATAGTCGTTGATTGTGCATATGTCATAGAGACCGATATGATAATATTAAGTACTTATAGAGACTGATAAGACAATATATAAATATATTGATGAACTGATATGATAATATTAACGAAACATTTTAACATAAGTGGTTATTTTAACTAACATAGTGCACAATCAAAAATTATTTTAAAATTTATATACATTGAACGAGTATTATAACTATTGGTTACACATTTAGAGACCAAAATGACCCTTCGTTATTATTTAGTGTAACTCATTAACCAACGACTCTAATAATTTGGTTAGTAAATAATTTGGCACAACATTTTCACATGTGCTTGCTTCCCCTTCCCCGTCCATTTTTTTTTTTTGCCTATAAGTACATATGTCATAGGCTCATAGCCAAGGACGGAGTCAAGAATTCAAAATTAGGGGGACCGAGTACAAGGAACATATTTTTTTAGCGAATAAGGAACATAATTTGATTAAAAATAAATTTTTTAAATGCAAAAAATATATAAGAAACCCTAAAGGCCTAAACTGATATTTTCTTGTTTTTTAAAAAGAAATGTATAACTATATTCAGTATGAGAGACGTTAATAGGTAAGTATAGTTATTATGCAAGTATTGACTTAATAGTAGAAAAAAAAACATTAAATAGGAAGAGAAAACAAAAACATCCTTGTATAAAAATAGAAAAATAATAATGCATATGTTCTAGGGTTAAATGTGTTTTTAGTAAATGATAAATTATTCAGGATAACCTGAGTTCGATTCTTGAGTAGAACAATTTTTTTCAAATTTTAGTTACCTCTCAACGGAACTCTGTATCACCATAACCACGTTATCTTGAAAATCGAAGGGTTAATACAAAAAGAGAACAACAATCGACTAAATAGAAGAACTTTAGTACGAGTGTGAAAGACATGAGATTTTTGTCATAGGAGAATAAAATCCATTAAAGACTAAATTATATTTTAATCCCCTGTTTTTATTTTAGGTTTTAATTAGCTCATTTTTTGCGATAAAATAGTCTTTTATTTTGCAAAGCAATATCGGTGTGTTTTATTCCATTTAAAATATGTTGTGGAAATGATCATATGAGATAATTTAAATATAACATATAAAACTAATGATATCAGTTTTTTTTAAGGAAAAAACTAATGATATTAGTTGCCAATTAATCTAATAACATTTGAACATTTTAATTAGATTAATTGGGGAGACCGTAGCCTAATTTATATTTTATGAAACATTTTAATATATAGTTTAATTATAATATATAAAAGAAATTATTAAAAATATAGGGGGACCATGGCCTCCAAAGACGCCCTCTCCCTCCGCCAGTACTAGTCATAGCATCATTCAAATGTTGACACCATCCTGACCTGACCACTATTTTTAAGTAGTTATTGCTTTATATTAGTTTATCTTTGAAGATCAAGTAATATTATTTCATCAAATTTTTTTTTTTTATTTGAGGAAAATCCGGTAATATTTTGGTACTCCTTAGTTTTCATAATAGTAACCAATAATTTGTATCCTACTTTTTTTTTATAAGCAATATTTATTTGATTTAAAATTAATTTTAATAACTTTATGTGATTTATATTTTTTTCTACTCCTAATATATTATACAATGAATGAACCTTTTTTCTATGCCATAAAAAGAAAAAGAAACAAAGTGTATCCTCTTTTGATATATCAATGCCGATCCTGTAAAAAAAATCAAGTTATTTACAGTAAAAAAAATGAAGTGTAACTAACTACTTGACTAATTGCTAAAAAAATAAAGTTGGTAATGACAGAATTGTCATATGATACCCTTCAAAATTATAAACCATTGTAATATTCATTATACAAAATTAAAACAAAAAAATTGTGTCAAAAAAAGAAAAACAAAAACACTTTGCCTTGCTTGAATAGAAACCGTGTTATTATTTATACATGCATGTATTGCTCATTAAGTAGAGAAGAGAAAGAGAAACAGCATTAGAAAAAGAGAGAGGAGAAGCATGAGTCATCAGAATGGAGGTTCATCTTCTTCAAAGAAGTGTCCTGGGTTCCCATTAGGGAGCAAAAAGAAATGAGGTGGGATGAAGTTGATCCAGTTGAGGAAGAAGTTGCTCAAATGTGCAACATTAGTTCAATGGAGCTCAATAGTGGTAAGGCAGTGAAGGCTTTGGGACTAACCTTCAAGGAGGATGGGAAGACAAATGAAGGATAACATTGTGAAAAGGTACATGATTTCTAAAATATTTTACAAGCTTTAAGGATCATTCATGAAATGTTTCATATATGTCATTCTCTTCCAACTCTTCACCATTCATATTCTCAATTTCATTAACCTCCTCCCCCTCATAATTCACTTTCATGTTCAACTTCAACGTCTAAAAACCACCAAATGAATCTATAGCTAATGATAACATTTGTCTTTAAAGGAAGAACAACCAAACAAATTTTGTTACCATCATCTTCAACATATCCAAAAAGATTTAAAACAAAATGAAATAAGAATTTGGGTATTTTTTGTTCTTGATCATGGAAAATTTTACAATTCTTCTTGATTACTCGAACCAACTTAAATTCATAATTCATGGTAGATGGAATGAAAATTTGAATTTTTATTAATGTGTATTCATAATTCCATGGTTTACGTGTGGTTTTTATTTTTAATGTTTTATTTTAATGATTTAAATTTGATCCTATCCCTCAGTGTGTGCGCGCGTGTGGGTGTGTGTCAACATAATTACATGGTTTTTGTGTGGTTTTTATTTTAATGTTTTATGTGTGTCTATGCATAATTCCGTAAAACGTTTCAAGTGGAGTTGGGTGATTCTACAAATTTTAGTTTGTACAACGATCTCCGAAACAATTTCAAATTTACCGATACTTTCGTGGTTGTTGGAATCGCGTCAATGTCTATGATGACTCTTTTCAAAATTACGGATCAAAATTTAAATCTGGCACTGCCTCATTCATGAACCATGGCAAATCATAGATTAACCAACTCAAAGATAGGAGAGATTAAAATGGGATATACAAACAGATTAAAATTAACAATAATAATTTTTTTTTTTGAGGAAGCACCAATAATATATTGAAAGTAGGTGAGACTGATTCAAATTGCCATTCAAAATAAAGATTGGTTCAGATTGTTTTTTTGAGAAGCGATGTATTCAAAGAAAGAGAGGGCTGCGTTTGGACTTTAGACGTTGTTAAGATGGATTTGAATTTTTTTTACCGTGATTATTTAATTAAAAAAAAACATTCAAAAGCAATTTAAAATATTCTTCTATTTTTCTTTTGTTTAATTAAATTTAATGTAACTGTTGAGACTTTTTTTTTTTGAGAGAAACTGTTGAGAATTAAGTGTATAGAGGTTGAAATAATTAGTTTGTGGAGATGATCCAAGTCCTAAGAGGTTTAAGTATGATCCCAAGCTAGGATTTCCAATTCGAATTTATCATTCCCATTCCTAAGCCAAATACTCACTCACCTTTCCTATACACAAGCTGCTACTTTGAAATATATTTAATTTTGTATAATATACCTGTAATAGAAATTGGATAACTCTATTTCATATATAGCCTTGAACTACTCTAAACATACACAACTCCAAAGAAGAGTTCAAGTGCCATATCCTAACAATATTAATTTTAATGATCATATATTGCTTATACTAAGTTGTTTCTTCATCTCTGGTTGCCTAGCTGGAGGATTATCCATCTTTCTCTTGTGACTGTTCAACAATGACGAAGCATCATCATCTATCACCTCCCCTTCTTCTGCAATGTATTCATTCATGTCTTTCTGCAATTGGCCTTTCATGCTCATCTGTCTCTCATCTTCATCATCAGTCTTAGACCAATTATGTCTTCTCTCTCGCTTACTTTTCTCATTCTCAAGAGCTAATTCAACTCCATCTTCTAGTTTCATCTCAATGAGACCATCCTCATCCATTACATCTTTCTTTATTATGATTTCACCTCGTTCATTTCTCCTTTTTTCTAGTGCAGCCTTTGACTTGTCTTTGTCAATCATCTTCTCTGCTTCTTTGGGTGAGTCGCCAAGTGGACTTTCCCGAAGGTCCAGATTTCCACCAACCATTCTATCTCGGTCTCCGGCAACTATATGAGGCACCTTTTTTGAGTTCTGTGAATCCTTTGTTTTCAAGTCCACCTTGCGATCGGTAATGTCACTGCCCATTTCTTTACTCCCATCGGTGCTTTGGTTTTTAGTTCCCCTAAATTGTATTGCACTATTTTCTGCAGATGAGTGCTGGGGGACTGGATGGGATGAAATTTGTTTCCATGCCTGCTCATCTGAGGCAGGAGACATTGTTCTCCCTCCAACAGCCACTTCTGCTTCACTTCCTTGTGATAGTGGAATGCCAATCCCCTCGTAGAATTCCAACAGTTGATTGCAAATTTCTGCAAGAGAATAACCAAAAGAACTCAGAAGGGTATACAAAAGTATTAAGAGACGCAAAATGACAGCCTTTTGTTTAACAGCAAACTACACATGGCATAAAAGTGGGTTTGTTGAATATGTCTAACTCAGTCAGATATGTGGATAAAACAATTCAGACATGTAACAGTAGCAGAAACTAATATAATGCATTTAGCAACGGGAACACAGAAAACTATCCAAATTGGATCAACTTTCTTAGTATGCAAATGAATTGAGGGGATTACAACACCAACCCTCCAATTGCCGTGGGGTGACATCAAACCCTCGCCACCAAGCCTTCTCACCACCCGACGGAAGCTTCACCTTCAGGAACTTGGCAGCAAGGAAAATGGCACTTGCAGCAATATGCTTTGGCTTAAATTGCAGGCAGAGCGATGTACTCAGCCTGAAAGCCACTTTCCAGAGAGTGAACAAATAAATTACAAAAATAAATTCAACATATTTAAATTAGAACAAGTGGATACATAATCATACCCATCATTAACAAAATTCCAAGCAACTTGTGCAAGGGCATTATTTGCAACATTGAACTTCTTTATGGCCGCAATAAGGGGCCCATATGGTTCTTGAACATCAAAGTCAAAACCTAAAGTGGAAAGTACAACCCTCTCTCCAAGTAAAATTAATTCTTTCTGCTGCTCATACACTTCCTGCATCATTTACAAACCATGTTAAACAGACATAAATATAACAAGGAATGTGAGCAACTATCTAACAGAATGAGTGGAATCAGGGAAATTATTCAATAAAAGACATTTGAAGACTTTTTGTAATTTATACGCCGGAAAAACATTGAATAGGACTTCATTCTTGAGGCCCCGTGTACCATGTTTGAGACATTAATATTATGGCCAAGAAGTATTGGCTAGACCTCAAAAGTTGGAGGACAGCACAGTATTGAAGCAAATAATTTGAAAAAACACAATTTCGGACAATAATTGGAGAAGGATAGAGCAAGAAAAAATTACTGGAGATAAAATCAGATGTATAAGATAACTGATAAATTAAGAAATCATAATGGCAGTGTATATGAATGAATTAAACAAAGCACAATCATAATAAAACACCTTCTGTTTTATCTTCTGTGCAGCAGCAGGATCCTTCTCATGAATCATCTCATTGGAAACAAAAATTATATCCCTTAAATGACAACGACTTTCTTTGACCTTGCTAGCAAGGAACATGCACACTGTTGCAATGATCTGTAAAAATGTTCAACAATTGGATTATTAATTCAAATAAAGTCATCTTTGAGTAACTCAAATTGCTTTTATATCTATCATTCTCCTAATATAAAGCTGGAACATAACTACAATCTCTCGACATTAAGATCTCGAATAATAAAGCACTAATGTGTTGAAGTTTCTGACACTTGCTGAACAGAAAACTTCAAGAAGAAAAGTGCTTAATTTTCTATGAGTTTTGTCCTCTGCAGTTTCGTAGGTTGAAAATGTTCAATGATTTTTTCCTAGTCAATTCTATAAAAAAATTCTCTGTATATAATCAAACAATCATTCAACTATTCATCTCTCATTTGCTCCCCATTCGTTCCACATTCTTCTTGACGATCTTGATTAAAAATCACCAAAAAAAATTCAGCCTCTTAATTTCTTTCTTTCTTTGAAATTGAGATAGTGTCTCATTTTCAAAATATGACGTTTTTTTGTATATTGGGTGTTTAGTGTTACAAGAGTGGTAAGAGTAGAATAAATTAGTACCAGTTTATGTTCTCTTTTTTATATAATAACTTTCTACAATTATCTTAAAAGATCTTGTCTTTTGGGGAAATAACTTTTTTGATGGGGGCAAAAATAATTATTAGAAAGGGTACCCAACGATTTTGGTCCCTGAATGTATTGGCGCTGCCTTCATAGTCCCTGAATGCATCTAAATTGCAAATACATCATCAAGTGTCGCTTTCATTTTAGTCCTCAAATGTGTCTTTTATTTGTCACTTTGGTCCTCAAATGTGTTTTTTGTTGGTCAGTTCAGTCCATAAAACTACTACTCACAAAAGAGACATTTAGGGATGTATTTGCAATTGCCATACATTCAGTGACTATAATGATAATGCCTCACACGTTCAGGGGGCAAAAAGACTACTTACCCTTGTTAGAAATGTTCAAGTATTAAAGAATTACCACGGGAAGGGGGATTGTCCCTATCCCTATTAGGTGTTTGGATCACAAGTCAATAAAAAAATACTCAATTGTGAGTTTTTTTATTTGTGAGAAAAGATATCAAAAATCAAACATGTGAAGTTGTGAAACATATGTGTTACGTGGATATTGGGAGTGCATGTTTGAACCCCCAAAACAATCATCTGTACTTAAAAAATGAAAAATACCAAAATTAACTGCCAAAGCTGTACACCAATTATCTGCCAAGCAAGCATGCCAAATACTATAATATTTCTATTTGTATGTTATATGTTAGTTATCTATCCTGTTAGGCAAGAGCACAGACGTGCCACGCAACACTAAATTAAAATGGAACTTACTAAACATTTTGAGAGGTAAAATGGCCACATAGTATCAATTTGAAAGCGCAACAACCTACCCTATGGTCATTCTTTGCATGAGATTGTCGAAGAAAGAATCGCTGACAAAATAATACGGCCGTTGCAATAGTTATCTGAGGCCTGCAGTGTATGGAATTACAATCAATATGAAATTCTCCAACCGAATTCCAACAACGTGATATTAATATTTTTTCTATCAAAGCAAACTCAAACACATAATTAAATATGTAACTCAGACAAGTATTAGTTAATAGCAACAAACTCACAATTTAAGTCTCATGCCTAAATCCTTTAAGAATGTACAATAAGACTTGCGCAGACTTGTCTCATTCTTCAAGTCAATTCCATCTTTTCTTGACGGAGAATTTTCCTCAATTTCTTTTCTAGTCATATACCAGGTACCCATATGTAGCAGAAAGATTCTGGGGGATAAATATAAAAAATGAACATCATTAGTTATTGCCAGGAATTTCGGATTTTATATCAGAAATGCTGAAATTGTAAAATCTAAAACATATGCATGAACATAGTTATTGCCAAAAATAAAAAAAAGATACTTGCATACGCTGGCTCTGAATGTTTTCAATTTTAACCTTATTATTCATTACACAGTAATATTAACATCTTCGGCCTAATTTCTTGTAGCTTGATACATGAATAGTAACTTAGCATGAACAGTCCATCCAACAGCAACAAAGAACAAATGTAAATCAGAAATAAATACTACGATGGAAACTATAGTTCAACCATGGAAGATTAAAAATAGCAGCATCAACCATACAGCATTATAGCACGGGAGTAAGAGAAATTAAAAGGTAGAAGTAGTCCAAGCATGCGCCGCATTAAAAGCAGTAAACATGAAAGTTGTCGTTTTTCAAATGAAGAGAATAGAAGGACGCTAATAAAAAAGTGAAGTTTTGTCGTTTTTCAAATGAAGAGAATAGAAGGACGCTAATAAAAAAATGAAGTTTGGGTTCAAATTCAATAGCCCCAAAGTGAAGTTTGGGTCGAAATTGAAAAGCCATTGAGTTAGGGTTCAGTGGCGAAGCTTGACTATAAAATTTGGGATGCAACAACAACAACAACAACCAAAGCCTTGTCCCACATAGTAGGGTCGGCTACATGGATCAAATTACGCAATCTAGCTATTCTCTATCTGATCTACTCCTTACTACAAAATCCACAAGTCTTTTATCGACTGACTCTAACTACCTAAGCCTATTTTCCACCATCTTTTCTACTATAGGCGCTACTCCAACTCTCTCTCTAATGTTGTCATTTCTTATCATATCCCACTTAGCGAAAATAATAATAATAATAATAATAATAATGATAATAATAATAATAATAATGCAAGTTCTCTTGCCTATAGAAAAAAGAATCAATTTTTTCTACTCTTCATTTTTATAGAGGAACAACAAATTAACAATAACTCAATTCAATAATTCAAAGTACCCAAAAACAACAACAACAAATCAATTACGAATAACCCGATTCAATTCAGAGTACACAACAACAATAAATCAATTCAATTCAATTCAAAGTAAGCAACAAATCAATTCAAATTTCAATTAAACAAGAGAACGAATTAATTCAGTTCAAATTTCAATTAACAATAACTCAACCTTGAATTCAAAGAAGAACTCACATGCACAACGCAGTGGAGACGAACACACAGTAGCGGCAGCCGGAGTAGAGAGCGCTGCAAGCGCCGTCGTGTAACAGGGTTTGTTAGGGTTTAAGAATAGGTGTTGTAAATTTTAATATATGTGAGGGTATTTTAGTCGTTTCATAAACGCTTTAATCTTATTTAATTCTATTTAATATAATTCAAACACGGCTTACTTTTTTAATTTTGTTTAATTAAAATACGGTTAAAATAAATATATTTGAGCTGACTTTTTTATTATTGATTTTACCCTTCATTTAAACTATTTTATCTTTTAATAATATTATTTTAAATTTTAATTAGAAAAATTAAATCTCATTAAAATAGGTAAATATCTCACTACACTTTCCCTAAAAAAAATAAATAAATAATCTCACTATACTTATATTTTTTTTTTTGACAAAAACAAAACGATATTCATTCATTCAAATCGATGGAGTACATCAGATACAAACATCGCTAAAAACGTAATAACGACAAAATGCCTACAAATAATATGATAAAACTTAAGTCATCGAAATATCCATGCTTCCGGATTTGCAACGTTGACGTCCAAATCATTGGTTGAATTTGTAAATTTTAATCAAAATTTCATATAAAATACTGTTCATAATTTACACGCGTTAGCGCAATAAAAAGAGCGAAAAGACAAACACGTGAGTGTGTGTGAAAGAGAGAGTTGTTCAAAAATTGTCACAAAAGGTCATAAAAACATCATTTTTCAATCTTAATTGATAATTGATTGATACACCTTTATTTTGATATAATTCATTTCGTTTAAAAGTGAGTTGCTATGAATTTGATTTATATTTAGATATATTATTGTAAAAGTTATTTTATAATGTTGTTGATAAAATAATTATATGTAAAATTATGTTTTGAATTTGAAAACAAGAAGAAGAAAAAATGTACGTAAATAACCATGTTTTTGTGTCATAAATATTTTTTGTACCTATATTACCTTTGTTCAAATGATGTATGTGTAGTGCTAACACGCGCCTTAATTAATAAATGTTACCCCTATTCATTTTTATAAGAGAGATAAATTTTAAGAACGCATTTGTTCTAACATTCTCTCAAACATTGATTCTTTTATTGGACGAAACACATGCGGATCTCATTAGTTTATGTATGATCCACTTTTAAAGTGTAATATTCACATGAGTTTCTTTTTAACAAAATGCCCACATGAGTTTTATCCAATAAAAAAGTGATTGTTAGAACGAGACTATTTGCAGCACTTCTCAATGAAAGAATATAGGTCAATAAAAATTGAAGGTAGTAGTATACAAAAATTATCTTGAGAATATATCTCTTATTGACCCAAACACATGCAAACTCTTGTTGACCAATATTTCCTTTATAGAAAGGATTGGATGTAGTACACAATTTTTATGTTGAATATAAATCAAACATTTGCAAAAGTAATGAATACACAATTAGTTTCTATATAAAAATTACTTTAAGGATATTTGGTAGTATTTTTTAATTTGTTTTAATCATTAATATGTCTTGAAATATATTAATAGAAATGATATTTGTACATCAATTTTGTGATAACTTTTAGACAATTTTATCTTCTTTTTTTTTATCTATTCTCTTCATTTTTCCCTCTCCATTGTTTTTGACCAATAAAAAAAATAGGAAAACAAGGTTGTCACTTATCACCAAATTATCATCAAATGAATGTACAAATAACATTACTTGTATACTAAAGTCACCAAAATCATCAAGACAACCCATTTTCCTTTATTTCACATGACCTTTTGAACAAAAACTTTATGTCTTATAAAACAACAATGTAAATCTTTGATCTTCATATACACTCATTTTACACTTTATTTTTTCGTTTTCTCTATTTCTTCTCATCACATCACTAATATATTAAATCTATCCTATCTCTTTTTATTCATTTCTCTCACAAGATGTAGAATAGACATATATCTAAAAAAAAAAGTATTCTAAAATCCCACTTCACTTTCTGTCTTTATTCTCTTAGTACACTCTTACCCACCTTTACCCACTCTATCTAAACCAACTCTCTCTCTCTCTCTCTCTCCTGGGTAGCACATTATAACATTGGTTAACCACAAATGTGTAGCAAATGTCATGTGACATTGACACCCTAATGTCACCAAAGTGTTACCCCTCTCTCCCTCAATAGTTTGTGTTTTCTTTCACCGTTGCTAGTGCTTGTCTCTGCCTAGAGAGTTTAGTGTTTTTTTCCTCAGCAAACAAAAAAAACTTGGCTCTGAAATTTGTATCAAATATTTTGTATATACTACCACTAAGCAGCAAGTTCAATGCATTTTGGACTCTCTCCATCCATTTACTTTGTTCATTTTCAAATTCCTCTGCTCTCCTAAAAAACTTTCTTTTTCTTGACTTCATAACCAAAACCAAAAGGATTCGTGGTTTCTTTATCTCTCAAGCAACAAGGCAGCACCACAAGTTACATCCAAAGTATATAGAAGATATAAAGAAGAAAATTTGTTAAGTACTTTATCTTTTTTTTCCATGATTAGTGTAAAGAGCAAGAACCAAAAAATGTGTGTTTTTATCATTTTTATGCTTCTTCTGATGATGATGTTGCTATTTAGCACTGCTACATGTGAAGCAGCATTAATTGATAAAGACAGGTTTGAGAGATTCAGAGGTGGATCATATGCCAATTCTGAGTTGAAATCATCGTCTAAATTCCATGTAGTAAACAATGCAAACAAAAATGGAGATCGAGTTTTTGGTGATGATAAGAGGAAAGTCTTCACTGGTCCTAATCCTCTACACAACAGATAAGTTAATTATTATCTGCAGAGACAACGAATCCACATCCATTTTCTCTTCATTTCTCTTTCTCTATTTTCCTTTTTGTTCCTTTCATTTTTTTTATTTTATATATTACACTTTGGAAGCATATTTTTTTAGCAGTATAAGTATTTTCTGGTTAATAGATGTATATGAAATTTTAGATTTAATATTGATGATGATAACTATTTTTCTTTTTTGGTGAAATCTTATGCATGATGAGGTTTTAGGTATATGTAGCAAATGAATCTTCAATCTTGAATATATTGGTCAGCTTTTGTTTTAGGTAATGGATGTGTTTTGTGAGCATGCTTCATTTGTCTTCTGAGCTTTTGGTTTCTTCCAAGACTCACATAGACAGAGTCATATTTTTCTATCTCACAAAGGTTAATGGAAGAGATATATTATAGAAGAGTGCACATGTAAATCACAATAATAATGATGAACATTGTATTAACCGATCTTCATGTATTTATATTGTCAAAATATTGATTCTTTAGTTTTCTGGGATGAAAATATTTTCTTCTCCTCTCAAAAAATATTAAACTTATTTTAATTTTAACACTATTTAGTTAGTAGTTTGTGTTTCTCTTGATTTTATTTTGCTTTTTCTGTGGGGGGATCGATGCATGCTACTTTATTTCAACAATAATTACATTTTTTTAATCTAAATTTCTCATTAATTTAAGTTTGTTCTAATAGTGTTTGCTGTCTTAATTATGTGATGATATGAATATTAGTAGGTTTTTTATAAAATGTTCTGAATATTTTTTTGACTGATAATGTGAATATTGTTGAATAGCTAGTTTGGTACATCCTTCAAAAAAAAAAAAAAACTAGTTTAGTACGTGTATATACCTCATCTAGTTTTGTTGAATAGCTAGTATTGTTCAATAGTAATAAAGTACTAGGGTTTGTGGTAGCAATAAGTAAATATTTGGTGGTGGACCATACTAATTTGTTTAACATATATAAATATAATGTACAAATGAGATGAATTGTGCACCATGGTTGTGCTAAAAACTTTTCAACCTACATCAACACTTTTAATCATGAAGCTAAGAATCAAATGTCCTCGCCGTCTAGTCTTGTATATTAATTTCTCTATCGTGATTATGATTCAGGCCCCATTATTTTTCCAGCCGCATATCCAATATAGATGTAGGCTGGGAGTAAAAATGAAAAATGTTTGTATAATTGATTACATAGGTATAGATATCACTCAATTACTCCTTTTATGTTATCGATCATATATAAACTAAGAGTCTGTTTGGTAAGATCAAAAAGTTAGCTTATAGGCGGATAGCTTATAAGCTCGTTTGATCAAAAAAGCTTTGTTTGGTAATGTTTTTTCACCACGAGCTTATAGCTTATTTCACGAACTTATAATCTATTTTTCAAACGTTATTCCAAGTAGTGTTTGAGCTTATAGCTTATTACCTTTTATCTAATTTTTACCCTTATCACTTTAATTAAAATCTAGTTTTACCCTTTCTAATAAATAGCTACCTTTAAGAAAAACATGTTATATATTTAATTAAAGTTCAGATTTTAAGGACTGAAAATAAATATATGCTTCCTTCAAAAAAATATATATGCTCATTCCTTTTTTTTTTGTTACAAATATATGCTCATTCCTTAAAAAAAATATATATGCTCATGTTTTTTTAATTATTTTATAAAGTATAAAAACATATTAAACTGGTCACGTTTAAATATATGCTCACGATTAAGAAAGGTTTAAATATATATGCTCATGTTATGAAGTATAAATATATGCTCATGTTACGTTTAAATATATGGTAGCATTTTTTTTTACTTACATATAAATAATGACGTTTATTTTTTTGAAAGAAAATAATCACGTTTATGAAAGTTTTTGTTTAATTTTTTTTATAAAGTATAAAAACTGAAATAAAATAAATTTTAAATAAAACATTAGCAAATTTATTAATTCAAAAATAATATATGAAAGACATATTGAATTAATATATTAAATTATTAAATTTTAAATATTTTTAATATCAATTGATATAAATTTTATTATTAATTAAGAGTACCCTTTTATGTCATTTTACATTTATCAGCTAGTTGAACCGCTAATTTTACCAAACACTTTAATTAGCTTATCAGCTATCAGTCATCAGCTATATAAGCTATCAGTCATCAGCTATCAGCTAACTTATCAGTTATCCGCTGTTTTTACCAAACAGAGTCTAAGCATGTCCAATCTAATTGAATGCACTATTATCTTTTATACATAACCTAGCTAATTAACATATTTCCTTGGTAATGTTTAAAGTTCAATTTAGTAACAAGAAAGCATGTTCTAGCAAGTTTAAGCTTCGACTTTTTTTTTTTCTTCAATTAAACATTAAAAGAAATAACAATGAAAGCTATCTTATTCTAGGTTTTACTAAAAATAGGAGTAACATGCATATGACAAGAATGTTTCGTGGTGCTGCTTTTTACCTTTTGCAAGGAAATATAATAGCAATGGGGTTGTTTTCATTTAGAGGCCTCTTTACCCTCATAAAGAGGATACAATTCAATAATCATTTTGGGTACAGAACATACCAATATTATATTGAGAGCAGATAGTGTGACAATTTCTGCGAGGCTGCAATTGCATATGCATTTATTTAACTGCAATTCGTTGTAATATTAATTTGAGATGCAACCACAATTTAAAACCATTTTCATGGAAATTTATCAATAAGAACTCCCTTGTCCAAGAGGTATTCTTATTTGGTCACAAGACTAAATCTATAATGCTTAAATGTACACACATAAAGATACACTTTTTCTCAAAATGTTAAATCAATTCTTTTAAATTATTAAAATAAATACCTGATTGAGTGTGTGCCTAAGTACTATAGGTTTGGCCTGTGAACATACAAAAATAGCTCTTTCAATACATGCATAAACAAATACACACATGAAGAATGTTAATAACATAATAATATACATTTTAAAGACTTAATTAAACACACTATAAGTAATTGTTTATTTCATAAAATATCAACAAATTTTTGAAAAATGATTAATTTTTCAATGAAACTGGTGGGATTTTTAAAAAGTATGTCTCAGATATTCTTACAAGACATCCTCACGAAGCCAAATTAGCGTTTTGATACCACTTCTTGAAAGTTTAAGATAGTTTCGGTAACAACATCTTTGTTTAAAATAACATTTGGCATAGGACCTTGATCCTAAAATAGATACATGGGACAAGAGCAAGAGTTGAAAGGTTCGTGTTTAGAAAAATAGACAAAATTGTTAATTGTTACCATCGAGTAGGGGTAACCCTTACCCAAGTATAATGCTTGGAGGAAATAAAACAACCCTAACATAGGCAACAATATTACATGATCATCTCACAAGCATGCCAAGTCATTTTCTTGGCAACAGAATGTCACAGGAATGCATAAATATACACGAAAAAGCTGGCATTTGAAGCCCGGTTCCTCACACTCCCCTTTCAGTATCTTTAATGAAATGAAGCATCATGATTAATGTCTCAATTGGAAAGGACAATAATTTATATTTTATCTATAATAACTAGTATGAATTTCACTCATATTTTCTAAAGGGGTAGTTGAGTAAAAGGATTCAAACTTCAATAACATCAATGACAAAGTAAAGCAAAGAAATTTGCAATAATAGTAGGACTTGAATAAAGAAAGAATAGCCAATTTACCTTATGCCTGCACTGATAGAGTGAAAAGGAGAAGAGGGTCCATGTCTATATCATAAATGTAGTAAAGAAGTCATTAATTTCTACTTATGACATTTGCATGCCGGATTTGTCGTAAGTTCTAATCTATGAAATGAAATATACTCGAGCGGACACAATGCTGACACGTTTAGACCAATAATAATTTGATAAAATAGAATAATTGAATGTAAATACATGTTACAATGTCGTTTTAGAATTGTACATTAACACATCCAACACCAAACCCATATTCAATATGAAATGTACGTGAGAGCTGCTACAAAGGTTCTACCTAATATGCTTTAAAAAAAGGCAAATGCCATCATGTGCTTCGCATGTTGGCACAACCCTAAAAACTATTACATTGCATTGCTGGATTTTTTTCCTTTGTAGTACTAGACTAGATTTTTCTTAATGAATTCCTTGTTTGCAAGAAACATGTACTTGGGAGACAAAGAACTCAATGCATTAACTAAAGCTAGTTTCGTTGAAGTACTAGCTAGCATAGGTGGGAGTTATGTAAAAATGCATTAACCAGCGAACTTATGCCATCAACAACTCTATCTATAATACTTTAGGTGTGACAAATCTATGGCTAGATAGATCCTTAGTTTGAGAGAAAATTGGGAAGAGGACAAGGACACGACATCGCTCTATCTTAAATGCAAATTACTGTGTCAGTTTTAAGAGAATTGTTTAAAGGAGCGAATAGAGTGAATCGAGTTATGAGATTCTTTGTGTGCTCCACAAGCAAAAGGTGCTATATGACATCAAATATTTAGCATTGGATATTCATAAACACTAACTCAGTAACTCTCACATGCATACAAGAAAACTTATAAATGACATAAACTTACCTGGAGATCATATTTCAACAGCAGTTATACCAACACAATTATAGGAGGTGTTATGTACATTTTTATTGCAAAACAGTACCTATGGTACTGTAGGTAAGTGTATTTTATATAGTACTACCTTTTTGAAAAAAATTGGAAATTTATTACCAATTCAGGCAAATATCTTCATATACAGAGTATATGGTGAGAGCTTCAGAGATTTAGAGACTCAATATTAATTTTACCTCATATGTATGATCAGGATCACTTACATGTTTTTTGTAACCAAAAAAAATAAAATTACAGACACTAGTGTGTAAAAAAATAAATCAATTATAGAGTGGTGAATGTCAATCAAACTGGATGTTCGGAAGTCACGGAGAGCGCCAAAAGCAACGACGAATTGATACTCGAGACCACCAGAGAAGACCTTGGGTTTTCATCCAAAACCCTGAGACATTATCTAATGATATGAGTCATGTCTCTTATATACCTAACATTATGCTCCATGCAAACAAGAGAGACACCAAATATCTGTCCAAAAACTTAGGTATCGGATATATAGATCACCTTATATATATATATATATATATATATATATATATATATATAAAAAAAAATATTTTAAAAAATATATAGAAAAAAATAAATAAACAGTTTTA
>Ga0315915_1004069_pt1 | contig 18468 bp, 10 predicted proteins | sample MpolbnodulesMG_FD_207738 | JGI IMG/M metagenome (GOLD analysis project Ga0315915, IMG submission 207738) | Medicago polymorpha root nodule microbial communities from Los Angeles, California, United States - branched nodules | ecosystem: Host-associated > Plants > Roots > Nodule | place: USA...
TTTGATGCATATGGAGAAGTTACCTTTTGGTGGATAAAGCCCAACAAATCTCATGTCACGCCTTGAACAAACCCAGAAACTCATCAGACATTCATCATTGATGAACCCAAATGAAGAACATCATGAATATCAACATTCTGATGAAGAACACAGCAACATTTTGATGTTCATCCTGGGAACACAACAACATTATGATGGTCAGAATGTTAAACCCAGATTTTCAAGTAAAAACTTGTGGGACCCAAGACACGTGGCATAACACCATTGGTCACCTTACAACGACTATATGAGCCCAAAAACTCTATAAATAGAGATCAAAGGCTCAACATTACTTGCACCATTGCAAAACATACAAATAAACAACTTGAGATTGTTTTTTAGCTCTTGTAAATTGAAATTGATCAATCACTATCCTTAGTGCACATCAATACTCTTTGTCATCTCTTTGAAAGATAACTTCTTCTTCTTCTTCCTTCTCTTCTGTTTGATTCTCAAACATTCAAACTTCTCACAAATTGTAATCAAGTCTCATCTAGCTTTAGGGGTACTAAAGTGTTAGTTTGAGCAAAGGTTGTAAAAGTCTAAGTGGTTAACTTAGCAATAAGGTGCAAGCCTGCTGAGGCATAGAGAATATAGGTTGTGTAATTGTTCAGGTGAACAAAGATTGTAAGATGCAGGACTTGAGAGGTTATCTCAAGCATCATAGTGAAAACTCTCACAAGATTGTGAGGAGTGGACTAGCCCACATTGGGTGAACCACTATAACTCTTTGTGTGTTCTTTCTCTTCCCTATACTCTTTACTTAACGCAAACACAAAAACACATTTACTTTGTTAAACTATTTTTACTCTCAGACATCAGAACGTTCTGAAGTCTGTTATTAACTTAACCATTCCAAGTTTCAACTTGAGAATTACTTTTTAAGTTACAGGATAATTTTTAAAGGGTCACAATTCAAACTCAGCCCCCCTCCTTGTGACTATTTTATCCACTTCAATTGCCATCAGAGCTCGGTTCTAAGTGTTTGAACACTTCAATTGGATGCTTATCCACTGAAGAGCGCATGAAAAAGGACATAGCACAATTGTACAACCAGTACTCTACTACTCCACTCTTCATGTCTGCAATAGTACAAGATAACAGCTGTGACTACGCTGGTTACTCTCTATTCTTGGAATGAATTTGAAATTGTTCCTTCAAAGGACGATAACCAAATCAAACAACAGATCATTGGTGATTATCAAGCTTCAAAACGACTCTCTTTTTGATGTGTTGGCAATCCTCAACGTATCTTTCACACCTCTATATAAAGGAGTGAAGACTTGAAGATTGTAAGAGACTCACAACAATTTTACAAGTGCCAAAACTCTGCTTAAATTGTTTCATATCAAAGTTCACTTAAAATTTCTTAACAACTTTCATATCTTAGAAATTATAGAGTCTTAAAGAGTTTGTATCTGATTTGTATTGTGAACACCATTGATTGTGTATCAAGTGTTCAAACCTCAAACAATTTTCTATGTAATTCTGTTTGATTAGAAGTCTCTTGTTTTTGTGTTTGAGCATAGGAAGACTCTTGCGTTTGTGCTTGAGCATAGGAAACCTCTTGCTTTTGTGCTTGAGTAGTTTGAAGTCTCTTGCTTTTGTGCTTGAGCAATTGTAATCAAATAATTTTAGTGAACTCTCGTTGGAAGTGCAAGGGGGACAAGACTACTTCCGGATTGTGGAAGGAACCTGTATAATTGTTTTGTGTCTTTCTCTTCTAACACAATTCAACCGATCTGATTCATTTAATAGATTGTAATTTATATGCTTTTTTTTATATTGATATTTTTTTGTCTTCAAAAGTATAACTTATTAAACAACCTTTCATCTATTTTTTTTATTACATGTACTGTTTGACCTAAAAAAACTACCTCAAATTCCTTTCTTTCTTTTTTTATATGATTAGGATATGCCTATGAATCTCTTTATAAGATTTGCATGTAGTTGCTAATTTGTTTAGTAAGAGTTTTAACTGAAAGCTTGAATTTTTGTGTTTCATGTTGATCAGATCAGCAGCATTCAAGAAAAGAGGTGGCAAGCATTGGATTGTATATATACCCAAGAATTCATTGATTTGATCTTAAGCATTTTCATAAGTTTGAGGCTGAATTGGATTGTATATACCTAAGAATTCATACATCTTGGAGATGTTCTAATTTGCTTATTTGTAAGATTGTTTGGAAAAACTTATAATAACAGCTAATAACATTGTTTAGAAGTTGTTTTCAACTTATTTTTATAAGTTCTTGAAAATAGCTTATGAAAACAATTTGTAATTTATACAAAAACAATTCAACTTTCTTTTATCTTTTGTTATAGAAATAGCTTATACATAGACCCTTATCATGAATGAATTTGGTTATGCCAGCGACATAACCAAATTTGTGTTGTTATTCCCAAACCTTCCAGGTTAACCTCCGAAAGAAGTTCCACATTTCATCTTTTCATTTACTAAAATGTCATTTAAGCTTTAGCTTCATGATTTTATACTTTTAAGCATAATGCCACCATGAAACTTAAGGGGGAGGTTTTAGGTTTATTTCTTCAAAAATTATTGATACAAATGAGAAAATAACAAATCCAAAATTGTTCAACTTCAGTTTTGCTATAACACTACAACATTGATCAACAAAAGCAATTTTCAACTCCAAATAATTAATATCTATTCTCAAGTTTGAAAGAAAATGATAAACCATATAGATGGTTTATTATCATATCATTGATCCCTTTTCTGCACTTGACCATTCTTCATAAAATAAATTCACAAATTCTTCCAAGACCAGAGTACGAATATTTTCAGCAACATTGTTATTCCATAAACTTCTACCAAAAGAAACCAACTCCATACATCATCTTCACTTGTTATACTTCATTGTCTCTATCTCAAACCCAATTGTGGGAAACTGCTTAGCATAACCTTCTACTTCACGGCGGAGATCAGCGATTTGAGATTGAACTTGTGAATCTGACTCCATAGCTTCCACAAAATCCTTCAACTTTGTGCCTGAATTTAATTTAATCAACAAGAGTGAGCCAGCATAAGTGAGTCAAGATACCTTGTTATACTTCAGAACTGCAAATATTGTGACATGAATAAGAAACTATGATGCAAGAATGTAAAATCAACCTTTAGAATTTTCCTTAATCTGTAAGGCTATTTTGACAGCCTCATCAAAGTATTCAGCTACTTTTTTAAAATCATCCTCAACAAAACCCCTAGATGTAAGAGCAGGAGTTCCTGAATCACAAAGACATAACCGTAATCAACATGCAATTACAGATCCACCAATATATGCATATAAAAAGGTTGCTGATAGACTGTACCCATTCTGATCCCTCCAGGAACCATTGCAGACACATCTCCTGGAACAGTGTTTTTATTGGCAGCTATATGAACTGATTCTAACACCTTCTCAACCCTTGAGCCATCAATGCCCTGTCAAATTGAACAGCATAAGACGGTGTGTTCCATTGATGTATTGCAAAATATAAATAATACACAACAAATTAAACCCAATATCAATATCAACATATTTACAATCCAATAAAATAAATTGGCCATTTAACAAACAGAATGTTGATTAATTTGAAGGTTATGGAAAAACTGAAAAGGTTGGACAAGTATTTAAGGCCTGAAATTTTTCAAGTTTGGTTGGTAAAGTAGGATTTCAATTTACTGTATAAAATTCCCTCATAATTATTTTCTTTAAAAACAACCTAGTCGTGCAACTATAAGTCACATTGTTCCCTATTTCACCCTAAACTATTAAAGAATGATGCTTTGTACTGTACTCAATGCAATAGCTGATTTTAGATTCTCAGCACTCCATGTAAATGCAAGCTCAGCATATATGGTTGTTCGTGTTTGTAAGTTTTATCGAAATGTATCAACAAAATGGAACAATCCAAAGTTATTTGAGATGAAAATATTACCAAGAAATGTTAAGACAAGAATTGTAAGATTTACCTTGTTTCTTAAGTTTACCAACACCAAATGGTTCTCAGTTCCACCAGATACAAGGTCATAGCCTTTCTCTAACAAGCTCTGCAGTTCAATTAACATATCAAAGTCAGCAATAACAGTAAAAATTGTCGGGATAAACAATCAGTAGAAGATACACCTAATAAGTAGTTAGCAATTGTTGTATATAGCACTGTTGTTCAACGTAGAAAACACATTCAGTTTACCTGTGCAAATGTCGAGGAGTTACTAAGAACTTGTTTCTGGTAATTCTTGAATTCCGGTGTCATAGCCTACATGAACAAAAATGAAGAAAAAAACTGATATTGCATCAGCCCGACAACAAAATATGCACAAAAATATCACTTTTTCTTTTACACTGAAGTATATATTTGCTAAAAAAAACTTAAATGACTGTAGTTTCTTCAACTAGTCTAATAAAGAACCTGCTTCAATGCAACTGCTAAGCCTGTAATAGTGTGATTGTGAGGACCACCTTGAAGTCCAGGAAAAACAGCCTGATTTATTTTGTCTTCGTAGTCATACAGCACCTGTCAGGATGAAATTGAGCCAATGAAATTTCTGTTCAAGTGAACTAACTTAAGTATAGAATTTGGACTAGACTGAACCTAACTCAACCCCAAAAGCTACTTTGCCCATATACCTAATTGATGGATTTTAAAATACACCCTACACCTTCAAGAGTCAAGACTGGACATATGGATCATAAATGTCCCAAGACTCAACAAATGTTGATCACACACTATCATGATTGACATCGGCTATGAAATTGTGTAAAAAATCAAGAATGGATTGGGGTTAGTTCAACCCCAAAAGTTGGCTCAAATGACGATGATTGCTCGAGTATACATCAGATGTGGATCTAGACAAACCCAAAATACTGTGAAATTGCTTTTAGAGAGTATTAACCTAATATCTCAATAAATATTGATAAACATTATCTATAAATATAGTAGCAAATAGAGAACTGGTGTTTTGGGGATAAAATACATTTGGCTTCCTTAAGTATAGCCCTTTCTTGCCCCTCACAGTTGATTTTCAGTGAATATGTTACATTTTAAGTTAAACCCAAGAAACATAAGGCACATGCGTATGTGTTACCTTACCATCACAAAAATGAAGACTTCTCTTTTATTACCAAAACCGTTGGGAGTTAGTGTATTGATCATTTAAACACACCTAAAGCTTGTTTATCTATCTACTTATCACTTAAATCCTACTTTAACTATCGGAAGGCTAACTTTTATGTAAGTGAAAATTTAGGCTTCACTTCAAATAAAACTGCACAGGCATCAAGTAACAACAGAAACAACTTCAGGGAAGTTGGTAAAGCCCTACGATTGTTATTTTTTTCATTGTTTTTTGTGGGGGATGGGGGTATTTTACCCGATTTTTAATTCCTTTTTCCTTAGAATTTTAGTAACATTAAATTTAGCATTTAAATCTTACTTCCTGCCCTTTCTTGTTTATCTCTTTCAGACCCTTCCTGAAGAATATCATAGCCCCACGTGGCCCACGAAGTGACTTATGTGTTGTGGTTGTTACAACATCTGCATAATCAAAAGGAGAAGGAATAACACCTGCAGCAACTAATCCACTGATGTGTGCCATATCAGCCAACATAACTGCCTTCTGTTTATCACAGACCTAAAATAATTCATGTGTGAAAGATACAATATCAGAACTCCATTGTTATGTACATAAAAATATCTAAGTTTCTATAATCATATATAACTTACCTTGCGAATACGCGCATAATCATAAAGACGGGCATAAGCACTAGCACCGGCAACTATCAATTTTGGCCTAAAAAGTGCAGCACTTTTCTCCATCTGCAGATATTAGATAAGTCAATAAAAGACATGTTTAAACCCATGACATGAATGAAAGATTATACAAAACTTAGAGGGGTGGCAATAAGCTACTAGTCTGGAAAAAAAAAATTGAACCTAGGCTTGAAATGATTAAATTTACACAAAATCGTTAAGGGTGTGTTAAATCGTAAATGTAACACTAATAGTAAGATTATACAAAATTCATAAATCTCAAATATATGCACATAAATCCATATAATGCATATAAAAGAGTATAAGTATGATAAAAGAAAAAACCTTACATTACACTTGAAATACTTGTGTAAATTTAAATTCATAAGCATAGCCCACTAATAGCATAGTTGCATAACACTTACGCAATTAAAACTTAACACTTAGGTAATTAAAACGTTAAATCAAACTCATAGGTCGCAAACCAAAAACTAAAGTTGCCTTTTGTAGTTCCACCACCACGACCAAAATCGTAGAATCGTTTCAAAGAAAAGTAGAATATACAAGAGAGGACTCCACCAAAATAAGACTTTGAGTATACTCATAATTGCTGAGGGCAAATATAATCGCAAAATCGTAATATATTAAGATTAAAATCGAGATTTTAACTACCATGGCAATTGGTACTAAGGTGACAAAATATTTTGAACATGGGAACAAATGATTAAATTTATCTCAATAAGCATGTATTAGAATAAGATTAAAGAATAAGATTAAATAATGATAAATTATGTGAAGAACACATTTGATTTATTTTTTTCTGGAACTTGTAATGCTAAGAAAGAAAAATTGAATCTCCCTCCTAGAATTAGGGAAAATGCCGCTTGGTTGCACCAAAAAAGGAGAGAGACCTACATATAGGTTTTGCTGAGCTCTCTACCCAAAGTACCCAAAACCTTTATTTAATTTTTTGTTTGATTCTCCACTCTCTTCTCTTAATCCATAATCCCTTCCCACAACCCAATTCTCCCCTCTGCTACCACCTGCCATATAACCAGTTTTTCATGAACCAACTATCCTAAATGTTTTTGCTATCATGTGACGATATCTCTCTTCTCTTAATCCATAATTCCTTCCCACAACCCAATTCTCCCCTCTGTTACCACCTGTCATATAACCAATTTTTCATGAACCAACTATCCTAAATGTTTTTTCTATCATGTGACGATACAAGAATGAGTTTATATTGGCATCATCTCTGATACTCTCATCCTCATCCAAGTACTCTCTGGACTTGAAACAGGGAAATTGAACAAGCTACCCTACCTTGTGTGCTGAAATTCAATTTTCCATAAGAGGAACAGGGACGACAAGGATCAAACACTAGATCACTTGTACACAGAAGCTCTGATACGTGTCCCAACAGCATATACTATTAAATGATAAACCATGAATGATTTTGCATCACATCTCTAACGAAGGTTGTTTTGTGACAGAACAGCCACAACGAGCTGATGACAAACCTTTCCTCCATGCCCACACGAGTTTCTCAATCATCTGTAACCATTCCCTTCTCCCTACCATATGCCTTAACTATGGGAGCAGCTTGGTCAATATCCTCATCTTAAAAATTCATAATTGCTACGACATTTTATAGTCCAACTATTTAAACACCATAATCTCTGCCAATACAATCTATAACTATGCATGGAAGGAGAAAATACTGAGCTCATTAGCAAAGATAAAGGTGACGGCAACTGAAATAAAAACAATACCAACTACTTAGAATTAGAAGAATCTCTTTGATTAAAAACGACATGTCCACAACACAGAAATACAATGGTACCTGCCTACCTGGTCATAGTCAATATAACCAGTGCTCTCATCCAACCTGTATGGCATTGTTTCAAAGAATATAGATACAGCTGATATCTTCTTGGTGTCAGTCTGCATAATAAAAAAGTATAAATAAAAGTTTGTACACAGAGAAATTTGATGCGCATTGTTCAAGCAATTTCAATAAATGCAAATTTGTGCTTCTTTAGAATTTTCGGAATTGCATCATTTTGGCATGCAAGAGTTGAATTTTGCTCCAGAAAATGACTTGATAATAAAATTTATATATCAACAATTTAACAGCAAAATGGAAAGTGGATATATCAAGCATCAGATGTGAATATTAAGCCATTTTGACATAGAACAAGGAGAGAGAAAAACTTCTGCATTGGCTTAGCCTACCAAGGCTATAAAAATCCTAAAACTAAGTACTAACACAAGTGTAAAATAATTAAGAGAATGTACTAGTAGATGGCATTGCAAGGAAAGATTGTGAGTGAGGTAAAATTAGGGGTGTCTTTCAGTGAGACCGGAGTTAGGAGTCATTACATTTGCAATTTATATACAATATATATGTTTTTCAATTTTATGAGATGTGGATACTTCTGTAAATGTCTTGGCTCTATTGGTATGTTATTAGATTGCTTCTGGTCCTTTTTAAATCTATGAGAAAAAAATTAGAGAACTAATTTAATCACAATTCACAAGTCTATTGGGCTGGTATATGATTTGAGACATTTGAATTTCCTTCTCCCTCATAATTTATGAAAAAGGCTTGTTTTCATAGCTTCCTTGTAAGATTTTTGATCATAGCTGTTCATACTTCCAATGTAAGATATTTTTTAACTGACCTCTTTTCCTTTCTGTTTTTTGCCTAAAATTCTTTCCTTTTTTGACGAATTATTTTCTTACTTAAATAATGAAAACAAAAGGACAATATTCCAATCACATGTGAGTGCCTACTTTACTACAACATTCACTCATCATGTCCTAGTGGCTAGTGCAGACTTTCTATGGTTGGCAACTCACGGCAACATGTGCAATGACCACAACTGATAATCAAAAGAACTTAACCTGATATCCATGTGATAGATGCCCACCATGGGGGAGATCAAGTGCCATAATTCTCTCATGAGGTTTCAATAAAGCAGTGTAAACTTGGAAGTTAGAAGGAGATCCAGATAATGACTGCACATTGACTGTCAAAAGCAGAGTATGTAATAATGTAAGATTCTTCAAAAACATAGGATCAAAATATTGTTCACCTAGACTGCAGAGGAAATTAAATGACCAAATGTAAGAATACCACAAGTTCACCACATGAATAACAAGTAAATTACCCAGCAGAGCAACAAGAATGTTAAAATATTATGCATCAAAAGGAGGAGAAAATTATTCTAGTTATATAAGCAAAATTAGTACCGCAGAGAAAGACTACGTTTGATATTTATTTTTATTCCAGAAAAGTTGTCTGTATGTTAAGTACATGAAGTACTTAATCAAAGATAAATTGAGACAACCCTCCAGTAAATCAATTCTTCACAAGGAATATCACTTGATAAACAAATTACTAACAACAGATATATTACTGCAAAGGGAAAACTGACGATTACAGCAGGGGAAACAGTATGATGAAACCATCACACATGATCATATTGACCAAAAAAAAACAGTAAGTAGGTCATGAAAATACAAGATTCTCCACAACCATTATAAAAGGGATGAAAAAAACATCTAACCTAAAAAAAAAGAAAAATGACAAACCAAAAGCATTTACTAATTTCTTTATGAATAAAGAAAAAATTAAGCAGCTTTAAAATATAAATTACTGATTTTGGTATTTCAGATGTTACACTACATAAGTGTTCAACAGGCTAAACTAGTTTGCAACTTGTTCCATTAGTAGTAAAATAATTACTTTCAGTTGACCAGAAAGTTCACCACATAAGTGTTCAACAGGCTAAATTAGTTTGCAACTTGTTCCATTAGTAGTAAAATAATTACTTTCAGTTGACCAGAAACTGAGGTACTGAACCCTATAAATTATAAAAGAGCAATCATATTTTCTAATATGTACAATGTATAATGAGAGAAAGAAGAAAAGAGAATAAAAGGAAATAAATAAAACATCAATGAACTTTGCTGAATATTTACTACAACAAAGACATATGTTTTACACCAAAAGAAACAAAAGTCCCTCAAAATGGTCATTTGAACACATGAAATGATTACTATATCAAGAAATTCATTTGTTAGCACTTATTTTAAGACATTATTACTATATCAATAAATGATTACTATATCAAGACATTATTTGGTTCTGTTCTTGTTGATTGCATTCTTTTAATGGAACCCCAAGATCTACCATGTCCTGTTTTGTTCTGTTTCCAAAATGCAAAAACCATTGAATAGAACCACATGTGATGTTGTGTTTCATTCCCCCCTATATGCCAAATGCACTCTTAGCAACGGAAACAAATACACTCTAATGTCAACACTTGTAATCTCTGTAGCACCAACACCTCCAATCAAAGGCATGTCTGGTGTCTGTCATCGACACTACACCGACACATGTGATTACATTCAATTAATTCATTTTCTCAAATTATCACTGTTGTCGACGTGTCATTATCGTATCCGGTGTCGGTGTCGATGCTTCATAGCTTGTAATCACTAATCAAGTACCTTGAATCCGGGATTAGCAATAAACACAAAATATAAAAGCACTTAATCTAATTCGCCTCCTATAGACTAATATATCGGCAATGCTTCGCAATTATCATGGAAATAGCAAAAATTATGAACCAAAAAACAAATGAACTGAACAAGTAAAATATATAATGTTCCCAAATTCTTTGAGACTAAAGAAACTCAAATTGCAGCATCAATGTTTTTCTACTTATGTACCTCCCCATTGTGTTGGATCCAATCCAAAAGCTTCCAATGCACGCTTCTGACACAAAGTCTCAGCCATGTCAATGTACCTTATCAAATTACAAATGCAAAACAAACATGAAATCAATCCATAACAAAGTTCTGAACCTGAAACAAAACAATCATAACAAGATCCATAATTCAACATACTCATTTCCACCATAGTATCTAGCACCAGGATAACCTTCACTGTATTTATTCGTCATAACCGATCCAACCGCTTGCATCACCGACAACGACGTAAAATTTTCTGAAGGTATAAGCTCTAGTCCCTGCACATTAAAAAAAAAAAATTAATCTCTGTTTGGTTCTTCCACAAAAACAAAAACAAAAAAACTGTAGATATAAACTTGGATCTTTCTACCTTCCATTGACGAGCTTTTTCAAGTTCGATTATATCTTCGATCTCAGGATCTACTACACCAAGAGGATCGTTGAGTTGTTTAATCCACTGCAATTTTCAAAAATTCTCGATCAAAATAGATACGAAAATGAAACATATATAAAGTGCTTATTCGATCAAAAAAAGTGCTTACATCGGGGTGAGATTTGTGAGTGTGTTGAGCGGAGAGAGAAGATGACTACAACCAAACACGACGTAAGAATAAAGAAAAAGTAAAAAATGAAAATGTGGATTTAATCGATTGTGAGATGAAGTTTTACATACCAAACGATAGAGAGAAGTTGGTTTGTTGATGGTGGAAGTGAGTCTTCGAAGTGCCATGGCCATTGTGATTCGATTTGGTTTGGAGGTGGTGTGTGTGGGTATATTACTTATTATATGGGTTGGCAGTAGTGGAACGTGAGTGAGTGTGGTTGGTGGTGATTTTGATTTTGTATCGAAGGACTAGGAAGTAGGAACTAACTAGGAGTATATTTTATGCAAGAGTGTGAACTCCAATTTAGATTTGGTTCCTCTATAAATTTATATTAGAGTAGTTATTTAGACAACTATTTATAGAACAATCACATGTAGATAGATATTATCAAAATCAAAGTAAAATAGAGAGTATAAAAGAGAAAGTGACCTAAAAATTGTTGTTGATTTGAATCCTATAAGATTTGAGGGATTAGTCTTTACAGTTTTTGCGTGAATGATATTCAGTTTACACTAAAAAAATATTCTCTCCAGAAACTTTAAAAATAAAAAAATATATTCTTATTTATAAGAAAAAGTCACAACTTTTAAGGTGTATTTATTATGTAAAAAACATTTTTAGCCCTCATGTAATGTTTGTCTTTTTAATAGTATTAGTGGGTGTATTCAATACTTCACAAATTTTTGTAAGAGTATATTTGTAAACACGTTCAAAAAGTTGGAACAATTAATGATTGTCTAGATTTTAATATTTTTTGTTTTTTCTCTTATATTGAGAACCGGATGTAGCATATAATTTCTAATAAATTTAAGGAAAATATGGAGATTCTTACTCCTTTTACACCCATGAATGATAAGAAAAGGTGATGCCATAATTGTGATAAGTTTGTGAAATGGTGGAAAACTAAATATATATATAGTAAATAACATGTTGAATATCCTTTGAAAAGTGACGTAAAAAACAAGCATCTTAAGGGTGAGTTTGATCTGTTAAAAGTAAGTACGGAACAAAAACACAACATAAGGTATGCCAAATTTTTGTGATATTGAGCAATTTGTTTATCTTTTACGATGTTTGATGGACAAAAAATTATTTTGGTATTTTATACAACTTATACTTTAGACAATTTTTTAAATTTTTGTCATGTCTCTTGCCCTTTGTTTATCATGTCCCTAGAACAATTATGCAATCAAACACAGTGTAATTGAAGTTATCATATTGTGTGCTCATATCTTCATAGGAAAAATACCACTTCATCCCTTAATATAATAGTATTTTAAATTCATGTGACCATATAAACAAGTCACATAACTGCATTTTCTTCAATTTGATGTGGGGTAGTTATTTGTTGACATCTTTTTGTTGAATATATGGAAGCAAGCATTCTCCCTAAATGGAATTGTGATCCTAATTACTTTCCAATATTTGTTCTCAAGGCATTTTCAAGTTGCAATATAACAAGTGCATAAATTGTTTTCCTCATTTCCATGTTACAGATTTATGAGGCATTACCGTGATTCTTCTCAAGGAAATTTCGTATAGAGAGACGTACGAAGAGTGCTTCACAGAGTGGTATTAATGTTCTACTTTCCTTAAATATAGGATATTGTTAGACTGTTAGTAATTGAGGTCTTGAGTTTTTTTTTTTTGTTCTATTTTTTACTCGCAAAAGATCAAAAGTTGTAAAGCTTGGTGAAACCTGGGATTATTTATACAACAAAACTCAGAGTAAAAGGGTGTAAACAACAATATAATGTCAAAGATTTTTAGTTTTTTGGATCATTTTCATAGGTATTTTGATGAGTTTAAAATGAACAAATTTGTTGAATATAAACACAAAATCAAAGAACAATAAAGATGAAGCAAAGAACTAAACAATTTAGGTGGTGGGATGATAAGTGACAATGCAATTTCGAATTAATTTTACTAAAGTTGAAGTTTGTTATTAAGCCAAATTATTATTACTGTGCCAAGTGTGATATGTAAGTTACTTGATATCTTTATTTGATTATTTAGTACAAGCTTTTAACATTTCTCTTGACATTACAGGAGACTGGCTTTTTGCCAAGTGCTTCCATTGTTCATCACTAATGGTGGAGGTCTAGCTAGCATCATACCCATTGAATTAGTTTATTGTTAAATGAACTGTATTTTCTTAGACTATTTGCTGCACCAAACAAGCTTATCTTTTTGTTGATTAATTGTTGCAGCAAACTTTGTTTAATACATTTAGATCAAATGATATGCTCTTATCTACGGGGAAATGATAGATACAGTGACAAAATGTATTAAGAAAATTTTAAGACAGTGTATTTATTAACACCTTTCCTTAATTACACATCATTACCTCTCTTGATTTCTGGCAAATAACAAATTTAATTGGCTAAGACATTTTCTTAATCAATTCTTAATAAAAACTCTGTTGATAAATAACAATGCTCTTATCGATATTTTTTTTTTAGGCCACCAAGGCTACCTCATAGATATGAGAGGAGTTGCCCCTGCTTATTCGCTTCAATGAATGTCATTTCAAATTACATAAATTAAAAAATCTACTAACTATTATCCCATTTTATCTCATGCACCCCTTTGACAAGTTGTATATGATATAAATGTTTCCATTAACTAATTAGTAAAAAAATTGTCTTTCACATGTTAATTACTAGATAATATAAGAATGTGTGTTACTTACTCAAATATGGGAGTCAGTAATGCATAATAACATTTTTTTTTCTTCATTTGGAATCAAAGTGAGATACATACACAACTGTGACTCTAACCAGGCACGAATCTAGGTGGGAGAGATTGGGGCAACTGCCCCCACTACTCTTTCGATTATATTTGTTAAGTCGTTGATATTTTAATGATTGCACCCTCTTAAAATAATAGATCGCCTCCATTAAATGAAAATTTATACTATAAAAAAGAGCTTTGCTCATTAATTTTATAAAATCAAATGTGTAAATGCATTTGAGATGAAATTTTGAATAATTTCTACTATATTTTTTAAATATAAAGACGCGTAGAGAACAATTTTAATTTGTAAATGTTGATGAGTCTTTAATTTTTCTAAGATATAATAGGATAGTGTTTGTAATGTCGAGTATTTTGTTCAATGATAATGATATTATTATTATACCACTTTTGCATTGCTAAATTTTTTCTATAAATATCTCTCATGTAAAATCTTGCCTCCGCATGTTAACATTTCTAGATCCGTCACTGATTGTAAGATTAGTGGGAAACAACTAGATTTGTCAAATAACCCTACAAACTACCCATGATTTCCACTATAAAAATGAGTTTTGTTGATGGTTTATATACAACAAAATTATATTGTGCATTTTCATATAAAACATACTCCCTTTTCGATGAATAACACTACAAACTACCCATGATTTCCACTATAAGCCAAAATTATATTATTTTAATATTAAATAAAAATCTGTAACCGCTTGTTTATTCCTATTGTCATTTTTCGATGGTCGGAGTGGAGTTTACACATAACTTCAACAGAGGCTTCTAAAAAAGCTAGGTGTCATTCAACATTGGATAGCCCCCCGCTAAGTTTTTTGGACAAAATATGGTGATGTGTATCGACCACCCGCAGTAGAAAGATCAAGCAGACAGTTATCCATGAAATTGGCAAAAATAACGACTCTAGAGTGGTGAAATATACCTCCTCGCTGGTCACCAAGGAGGAGATTCTCATTGAAATCACATATAAGCATCCATGATTCAATAATGGTTTGGTTAAGGTTGGCTAGGTAGTTCCAAAAATTGTTGTGCAAGCTAGGATGGGTAAGGGCTAGCATAAACACGTGTACAAGTAGATGAAGCGTTACCAATGATGAATGTGATAGAGTATTGGTTGGAATTAATTATGCTTGAAGTAGTTGTGGCAGTAGCCCATTAGCCTCCACAATATGGACAGGGGAGTAACTATTATTTGTCCAAAAGGTGGGCCGTCTAGCAAAAGGTACATAGGTTTTGTTGTTTTTGGATTTCCAAACCATTGTATTTAGATTTCCAGATTCTATTATCTACCGAAGTTGTTACTAGGTTGAGTCACGACCAGGTTGCTCTCTTTAAGACGTTTCATGGCACTGTCCAAAATTGTGCAAGACAGATATCAACCACGCCGCCTCCAGGATAAAACAAGCCTAGCTACAACTGTTTGATTAACTACTACAATGTAGAAAACTGTTCGAGAATTACACCCTCAAATATGGTACTAAGACCACTCTTTAATACTGAAATCACTTTAATATGGTACTGTTACCACTCTATTATGGTGCGGAGACCACTCAAATATAGTGTTACCACCATTCTAATTATTAACTTCAACTATGATACTATAATCACTCAAATATGGTTTTACATCATTCTAACGTCTAACTTCTTCAAGAATCGAAGAAGAATATATTTTAAGATCAATCGTAATTTTGAAGGGACATTATACCGAAAAAGGGACTATGATCTTAAATTATTATTTATTCCGAAGGACATAAAAATATCGAAGGGACTATGAACTTAAGACCATTCTTTATTCCGAAGGGACATTAAACCGAAAAGAGACTATGGTCTTAAGAACACTCTTAATTCCGAAGGGACAGAAAAAAGGAGATGATAAGAAGAAAGACTCGTCAACACAAGTCAAGAAAGGGAGAAGAGAGAAAGAGTTCCCTACAACTCAATGAAACTATTTGGTGTGATTTTGGAACTAGGCGAGCTCTCCTTTTATAGGGAGAGTTTGTAACTAATTTGGAGAAACTTAAGAATTAAGTAAACTTAAAAATTAAGCAACCCACAGATCAGCTCAAGTAACAAACTAATTGGATAAGTTCAAAAAGAAACAAACCCACTAACGAATGAAAGATAGGACATTCAGTTGGATTCTCGATCTTATCACAACAAACATAACCTAAAATTATGGGAAGTGATATCCATGAATAAATAATAATAATTATTAGGAAAAAACTTAGGTGCTTTTCGTATGGTTCTTAACTAAAAATACAACTTTTTTGGAGACAACAAACTTTGAGATAATTATAGATTTAAGGAAATCATGGTGAATTTAGTTAAGAACCATACAAAAAGCACCTAAGGAATTGTACCTAAGTTTTGCCCTAATTATTATTATTTTCATCATTATCAGCTATTTAAAATTGAATACCACTATTTAAACACTACTAATGTGTATGTTCTATTTTATGTGGGACTCTCACACTCTATTTTTTCAATTCACACAACATTATATCAAAGTTTAATAACTTGGTGTTTAATCTTCCAACCTTCCAATTTCTTTCCATCTTCACACCAATGCTCCAACAGGTTTTAAGGATGACAAGAAAAGTAGGGTGATAATTTAGGATCATGACTTTTAATTGTCTTATGGTATTGCTATTGTTAACCTCTCTGATATTCCAAGAGAAGACAAAAATATCGAAGAGAACTTCCATAACAACTCAAAGACAATAAAAAGAAAAAAACTTGGTGCTAATTGATCATGTATTCCTCTCCATTGAGTTTATGTGGGTATAATTAATTTAAAATTTAAATTATTTTAAAATAATTAAATATAAAAATATGATATGATACTAGAGGATTGGATGTTTGATACATATCAATCCAACAAAACTTTAAGGTATCTAAGTGTCCATAATTTTATTTTGGACAAAATGAAGGAGCATTTGATGCATCTATGTTTCATGGACACATAACTTTTTCCTCCGTATTTTTTTTGATGAATAACTTTTTTTTTTAAATGCCTCTATTATTTATTCAACTGAATCAACCACTTTGTACGTGATTAACTATCTATCCATTTTATTCATTCATTGTAAGAAAAAATACATGTTTGAATATTTTTACTCTAATTTATTCTATCAAAAGTATAGTTCAAATTAATGATACTTTGATAACTACAACTCCAATTTGCATAAATAATTTTCAAAGCAAGAATCAATTGTTACAAGTTCAAGCATCCTAATCTTTAAAAAAAAAAAAAAAAAAGGTTCAAGCATCCTCAGACATGCATATTTACAAGTTTTTAAAACGCAATTAAAATTGCGTTAAGATTCTTAATATCACATATAAAATTGCAGTCAAATTAATATGAATGCAATTGCAAAGACATAAGAAATGAATATATATATATATATATATTGGCAGGAGTCAAGGACAAAAGTCTTCATGATAGCTACAATTACGGTCAGCCAGTATATTAAAAATTTAAAACCTTATGCATGTGTTGATCAACATACCAACACAAATTTATAGTTCGAAATACACTTACCAATATACAAGAATAAAGATCAAAATTGCATATTACTTAAATATTTAATTTTGATAATTCACTTAATTGTAATTGTACAATCTCCTCTTATGAAATGGTACTATATATATTACCTACGTCCATACCTTAATCATGTTTACTTGAGAGATTTAATTGAACATGAAGGTGCTGCATATCTAGCTGAGAATCTACGACACGGTTCTTCGTCGTCCTCCATCAAACCTTCATCAAAGTTCTGAGAATAGCTTAAAGGATCATAACCAGAACCACCAGTTGATTTGTTGCAAGTGTTTTTTCTCTTTGTCCAAGGAAGCTTCAATTTGAAACATCCCCAACATGAAAGTGTACAAATTCTAGGAGGTGATGAATTTTTCTCCATTAGTTTGAGAAAGCTTCATGGAAATTAAACTTCAATAGATCCCTTTGATTTTTGAGTGTGTGGTAGAGAATATCAATAGTACGTGTTATAATTTATGAAATATTTTGGTCAAAAGATGATAAACTTTTGGGGTTGAAAAAGATTGTATGAAAATGAAGAATCTATGTTTGTCGTTTTGAATGGATCAGTTGTATGGAAAAAGAATCTCACACTGCAATGATACAGTAAAAATTTCATTAAATGGGTAAAGTATGGTGGGCTCACAACAGTTTGCATGGAATCAGGAAGTACAAAAAAATAGCTGATCAGAATCAGAACTCTTTCCGTATTCAATCATAGGTTAATAATTGAGGACATTTAATGTTTAGACTAGTTATTAACCTGGACATTTATGAAATGGATAACCAAATGAGGGTTGAGTTTGGCAAAAGAGGTTGGTTATATGGCCAAAAAAAAAAAAGATATTAGTTATGTGCCCAACCATATTTAGAATTTAATTTAGGAGAGACTGCCTTTAAATGTTTTCATTAACAAGTTAAAATATATATATTGCTACTAAAAAGAATCACCCATAAAAGAGAATACAAAAATTAAGCAATGCTCAAAGAGACAAGAGGGTTAAGCCACCA
>Ga0315915_1004070_pt1 | contig 18467 bp, 5 predicted proteins | sample MpolbnodulesMG_FD_207738 | JGI IMG/M metagenome (GOLD analysis project Ga0315915, IMG submission 207738) | Medicago polymorpha root nodule microbial communities from Los Angeles, California, United States - branched nodules | ecosystem: Host-associated > Plants > Roots > Nodule | place: USA...
GCTCATGCCCTGTGAATGTTAATCATTCAAACACGTTGTTTTTAGGAGTTTATACTCCAGCGTTGACTTTGAGGAGTTATTTGCTCCAGCTGGCCTTTAGGAGTTTGTTGCTCCAGCGTTGATTGGTGCCACATGCATACTGCATAGTCGAGTTGTTGTTGCATCGTTGCATTGTCGTTAATGTTGAGTTGTTGTTGTTGTTAGTTGTTGTTGTGTTTCAAATGCTAAGTAGAAACAAATGAAGCATATGTGAAATATTATTGATGATAAGTATATGTGAACTATTATTGTTGTCAATTATTGTTGTTTAAGTTGTTAAATTTCGTTGATGAATTATATGCTTATTATTATTGAATGTGAAATCTCACCCCTTCTGTTTGAATGTTGCCCCTATGTTGATAACATGTAGATAACCAGGCTTAGTTGTTGATGTGAGTTGACTCTCTCGTGTGTCGTCTTAGGGTCGCTCTGATACGTAACGGGATGGGGATTCTTGCTTTGCTTTCCATTGTTACGTATTGTTTTATGAACTATGTTGTTGAACCTTTTTGGATTAAGATGTTCCTTTGAGTTATTTATGTTGAGGCCGTAGTGCCAAAGATTGTTGAACAAAGTTGTTGATTTTGAAATAATTTTCCGCTGCGATATAAATGAATTTTTGACAGGGTTGTTTTGATAAATAGTAACTTTACCCTATTTATACTTGTTCTGTAGTGTGACATTCCGTTTTACGTTGAATACTCTAATTATTTGTATTATTTACATTGTTGGGAAAACGGGGTGTTACACTAATGTGTACAACCTAGGGCCCACTATACACAATCAGGTGCTAACTAATGATATGGTTAAAGTGGCTGTTGCCAAGGTGATAGATGGAAAGGCTCAAGTACATGTGCCCTCTGATGAGGTGACAACAATTGTTGAGGCCGTCAACACTTTTATTAAATGGCCGAAGAGACTTTTGCGAGTTATTGCTAATAAAGTATTTATTATATTCACGTCTATCACTATTTACACTTGAGACTATTTAGACTTGTGTAATGTTTTATCCTAATGTTTAGGATGTTGATATATCAATGAAAGTTGATGTTCCACCCAAAAAGTTGGAACATATTTGTCAAAAATCGATAATGAAGGCAATGTACATGGAACAAGCTTTGAAGTTTAAGGTTGAACATAGTGAGATTGATATTGAGCTACCAAGGGATGGTATCATGGACTTGCGTTTGGGTAAAAAAGAATTAAACTTCAGTATTTTGCAAGTTTGGCTCACGTAAGTATATTTTGTTTGTAAGTTTAATGGCCATTCAATTACTTAATTTCATTTATAATGTAATTTTGTTTAACTATCTTAGGTATCTACATCATCATTGTGTTAAATTGGAAAAAAGTGGCATGTACGGATTTCTTGATCCATATTACACTCTTAGTCGAAATGATCCAGTTAGTGTTCAAAACTACATTCAAAACACGATTGACCATAATAAAAAAGATTTGTACCTAGCTCCTTACTTTAACAAGTAATTTTTTCTCTCTCTCTCTCTTTATATCCAATCACTTGTAATAGAAAGATTTGAATTTTACATATAATTTAATTGTTTATTTCCCTTGTAGTCATCATCGGCAATTGCTTATAATTAATCCCAAGAAGCGTGAGGTAACCTTTCTATGTTCGTTAGGAAAGAAATTGACATATAAAAAAATATCAGTCATTGTTGATTTGTAAGTATTCAATTTAGGCTTAAATGTGTGTTTAGTCCTTGCACTTTCACCCAATTTTGGCTTTGGTCCCTGCACTTTTTTTTGTTTGGTATTGATCGCTGCACTTTATAAAACTTTTGACTTTAGTTCTTCTGTTAAGTATCTGCTAAAAAAAAGCCAAAACTAACAGTGTGCCACGTGGACCAATCATGACATGCCACATGGCACACTAAAAGACAAAAAAAAATACTTTTTAATTATTATTTTATTCACTATTTTTTAACTTCAAAATATCATTAGTCCCTGCCCTTTCAACATTTTTTTATATTAGTCCCTGCACTTTGGTATTGGTCCCTGAATTTTTTAGTTATTATTTTAAAAAAACATTCAATGAAATTATTATGTTTTATTATTGTTTTGTTCATTATTTTTATTGAGAATAATCTTAAACAAATTAAAATCAAAATAATGTTTTAAAAAAAAAAACTCATTCCATTTTTTTAAAAAGATTTATTTGATTTTTTTTTTCATTTTCAATTCATGTTGTTGCTGCTGCTAATTTCTCTGCTGCCGTAGCTTTTCTTTATCGTCAACAGATTTGGTCTTTTTCATTTTCATTTTCAATTTATCATTAACAGGTTTGGTCTCTTTTATTTATTTATCAATATGAATTCATCAAAAATAGGTTTATACTAAAATCTATTTCTCTAAAAAGATTTTTTTTTATGATTATTCTCAATAAAAAATAATGAACAAAACAATAATAAAACATAATAATTTCATTGAATGTTTTTTTAAAAAATAAAATATAATTCAGGGGCCAATACCAAAGTGCAGGGACTAATATCAAAAAATGCTGAAAGTGCAGGGACTAGTGATATTTTTAAGTTAAAAAATAATGAATAAAATAATAATTAAAAAGTTGATTTTTTTTTGTCTTTTAGTGTGCCACATGACATGTCATGATTGGTCGACGTGGGACACCGTTAGTTTTGGTTGTTTTTTAACAGATACTTAACAGAAGGACTAAAACCAAAAGTTTTACAAAGTGCAGGGACCAATGCCAAAGAAAAAAAACTGCAGGGACCAATGTCAAAATTGAGTGAAAGTGCAGCGACTAAACACACATTTAAACCTTCAATTTATTTATTGGATATGAACTGTGATATGTTTAATGATACAAGTTTAACAATAAAGTATTAATTATTGTAGAGCTTTGGAAGGTTATAGTAAGCTACAATGGAGAAAGCATAATAAAGTAGAATGGTTCTATCCCACTTTAAGTTGTTTACACATGCATGCTACTGCTTCATTTATCATCTTTGTGGTGTTTTTGTATTAAATAACAATTTTTTAATAGTATTTACTGACTAAACGGTCACATTTGATCATATTCAATTTCAGAGTCGAAAGCAATCAGTTTGTTATGAGAGCAGCTACTTTGTCATGCTACATATGTTGAACATCGTATTTAGTGGTGTTGTGGATTAATGGATGCAAGTACGTATAATATTTTTTTAATAACTAGTATAAATTACTTAATTTTATTTTCACATGATAAACTAATATTATGTCAACATTTATTTATTCAGATATTTGCGGATTCAACTCCCTTTCATAAGGATGAAGTTAAAAATATTCAAGAGCGTTGTGCAAATTAGATTCTGAAACTTATTGAAGCAAATGCATATTCATCTTAGTGTGAGATTGGATTTTGGAGCAAGTGGGGTGTCAGCTTTAGTGTGGGACTGGTTTTATTGAGCAGTTCGGGTTTTAGCTTAGTGTTAGCCCTGTTTTGAGTTTTTTGGACTATTTACATTTTGGTCCTAACAAATGTACTTTACCCTGTCAGTGCAGTGGCTATGTTTACTTTCGTATGACATTATAGTTCTATGGTTTTGTTTAATTAGTACATGTGGATTTTGGTTATGGTTGCTTTTGACTAGTACATTTATTTTTGATCCATCTCTTCAATGTATCTTTCTATTATTACAAGTTTATTAATGGTATTTGATATTCTTCATGTATGCAGTGGAAAAAAAGGGTTGCAGGAAAATAAAATAAAAGGAAGCATACTCTGCATGTATGCAGAAAAAACTAACTTTTTAAGTCGGTTAAATCTAGACGACTAAAGAAGTTAATTTCTTAGGTCGAGTTAATTTGTTTCTTTGAGGCCTATACTTCCTATGTCAGCTCCCAAATAACCGACTTAAACAATAAGGCCATAAGTCGGCTGCAAAGTCTGACTTAAAAAACGAAAACTTCTTACTACGGGCTAATATTAGGTCAGATGCGCGCCTGACTTCAAAAGCCCTTTTTAACCGACTTACACAAGTTTTTTTTTACTAGTGACAAGATCACTTTAAATACAACAAAGTCATAATATAGTCGTCTACAACACAATATAGTCTTAACAAAGTCACTTACAACATAAGAGAGTCATAATAGATTCATCATAACATAGCCGAATTAAAACACAGTTATTCAGAACATAATTGATCACAATAAAATCAAAACTTAATGAACATTTAATAAGACTTAATTTAAGATAAATCATACAACACCTTAATAAATTTACTAATCCATATTTTAGCCTTTCTAATAAATGTTGTTAGTTTAATTAAATTAAAATAGAGTTCAACACTAGGTCAAGCTCCAGGCAAGGCGGGAAGTAGATATTGCCTAATTCTTCGTTAATCATTATTACATAATAGCCGAATCAAAATCCATCACACACTCTTACCTTCGGTGAAGCTTTACCACAAAAGTGGTTTTGGATACCAAATATTAAGTGACAATACTAGAAACAACTATCTCTATTAACAATGAGGAAAATATATTGGAATCATAATTTATGAAGCTCTAAAACAATTGATAAGGGTATAACACTCACTCTCTTGAAAAAAGCTAGATCTCCATCTTCCAAGTGAATATGGTGAGATTTATAACACTAAAAAGGAAGTATATTAACTATATAATCAACAAATGAAATAATATTATGATGGAAGTGTTTGGCGCTCACAAAATTGTGCTAATTAACCACCAATCCGTAGCGAGAGAGAGAGAGAGGGAGAGGAGGGGAGAGAGAGAGAGAGAGTAAAACCTTGGTTATGGCGAAGTTTCACTTTAAATACTGGTGTTTTGTGTTTTCGTGTGCCTGAAACTACGCGCCGCGGATGCACACTTTTTTTGTTTTTATTTCAGATTTCCTCTTTAGTCGCGTGTGTGGTACCTGTTTTCACGTACAAACCTTTCATGTTTTCAAAATTGAAATTGTGGTTTCTTGTGTGTTAATGCAATTTATGTGTGCGAAAGCACGTAGATTAAGGTTCCATATCAAACTTGTTCCCTAAGCTTCCTAATTCTCACCACTAGGGGTGTTCACGGTGCATATTAGTTCGATTTTAAGGCTAAAAGTCATCCTAACGCAAAATAAAAAAGCATATAGTTTGAGTTAGTTGACTTTCAAAATAAAAATTGAACTAAACCAAACCAAATCAATGTGGTTTGGATTGGTTCAGTTGTTGCGATTTTTTATGGCACAATACAATTTTTTGTTTCCAATATTAAAATCAAGTAAAAAGTTAAAATCAACTTATTTCAGCAATATTTCAAATTTCATTTTAATGCAATAATGTTATCATCAACATAGACCCAACTAAAAACATAGAAAAAAAAAGAAAACTCGATAAGAAGTGAAAAAATTAAGATTTTATCATTCTCTAAAAGTTCTCATTGAGTTTCTACTCTCTCCGTCCCAAATTGTAAAGAAAAAAAAATCAAATCACACTTATTAAGAAAACTAAAACATAAGAATTTGAAGTATAATTTTTTGCGTTTTCTTTGGAATAAGTTTTATAGAAAGATGTAAAAACAATTTTCATTTACTATTGGTTATGGAAAAATTGGAAGAGAGAGAAAATTGTATGTAATTTACATTTAATTTCATGAGAATAAACAAAAGTTTTTATTGGAAAAGATGGTTTTTTGAAAAAGCAAGATTAAATAGATAAAAATTTATCTTTTTTACTTACATTTTGGGACCAAAAAAGTGAGTTTTTTTCTTACATTTTGGAACGGAGGGAATGATTTAAGATATATCTTTAAGATATATCTAGCATACCTAAATATGCAAAAGTGCAAGTAGCATTAAAGTAAAACACATAGATACATTTATGAGCACATGTTTGCATTTTCATATACTTTTGTTCATATCTTATAAAAAAAAAGTCCATATTTTCTACCTGACTTTAACGTTTGAAAATCTCAACGAGTGCTCCCAATTTTCTTCGTGTTTTCACCTTGGCTTCAGTGGCAGAGCCAACCAAAAAAGTTTGGGGTGACCACTATCAAAATAAAATAAAATATAAAAATCATATTGCATACAACATATTTAAGTTGTAATAAACTAAAAATGGATAATTCAAAATTTAAACTACATCTATACTATATATATAGAAAAAAAGAGGAGGTTTTGGAAAGATTTTGAGTTGGTTTTTTGTTATTCAAATTATACCTTAAGCAATTTTTTTTATATAATGTTATATTGTTGGTATTAAAAAAGATAACAATTTTTATTATATTTGTTACATTATTATTGTCATTGAAAAAGATAAAATATGGTTTGTTGAGTTTGTTACATTTGAAAGTCACAAATATCTATACTTATATTTTTAATCTATATAAAAAAGTTACATAACATATTATTTTTAATTTACATGAAAAATTCTATAAATATAGTTGATAATTTGTGTTAACGTAATAAAAAGAGCGGAAAGACGGGCACATGCGTATTCGTCTTTTCGCTAATAATATATAAAGTCGATCATTAAATACTTAAATGATACTTTACACTTTTCGAGTGACTTGAAATCATCAATAATTGACTCGGAATTAATACATGCATTAATTTTTCTTTCAATATAAATCGACATGATATACGCTAGAAACCCATGTCTGATCTTGTTTTTCAATTTAACAATATATAACGAAAGAATGATTAATCGAAGCAAAGTTAACCGTACTAGACAAAAAAGTGGGTTGGTTAAAGTATCATTTATGATTCTGTCAAATTAATTCTAGGGTAAATACATCTTTTTGTCCCTATAATATTAGCGAATTCCGGTTTTAGTCCCTGTAAAAAAAAGATTTGGATTTTGTCCCTGTAATTTCAGATTATTCCACTTTTGGTCCCTCATTTCACCACGTCAGTAGAATCTGCATACATGACACGTAAAATGAGGGACCAAAAGTGGAGGAATGTGAAATTACAGGACCAAAAGTGGGAGGAATATGAAATTACAGGGATGTAATTTATGCAAATTCTGCTGACGTGATGAAAGGAGGGACCAAAAGTGAAAGCATCTGAAATTACATGGGCAAAATCTAAATCTTTTTTTTACAGGAACTAAAATCGAAATTCGCTAATATTACAGGGACGAAAAGAGGTATTACCCTTAATTTTATCAAATTTCAAGGTATAAAAAAAAAAATAAAAATAAAGATGGGGTGCACTCATTAAGAGGACACAGATCCTAAACTAAACATGTCTCTGATCCCAACAAACTCTATAAACAAGAATCTAAACATTCCAAATTTCCAAAGCATTAATAATTAATGTCTATTTCGCCCCCCTCTTCCGCTACAGAAAAAACCAGTAGTATGGTTAGAGATGATGGGTCACTCACACCCACACCCACTCATTCTCTCAATCATCACACATCCTTCCTTTCCTCACTCTCTTCTCTTCTGTCTTACACACACGCGCATGCAAGATCGTATTCACATTCCAAACCAAGATTGCACATAATCCCATTCTTTTGTCTATGCAAATAAATCAAAAAACACTAACCCCACTTCACTCATTTTCCCAGACCAGACTAGTCCCATCCTAATTATTTTTCACATTTTGCAGACATTTGTTTGGTTTTGCATATATTTTCTCCACATAAATTAAACTTATTTAAAAAGCTCGAGGACACTAATTTTGATATCTCTTTAATTTGAAATTTGAATACTAAATTTGGTATATGCTAATTAAAAAGTGTGTTAATGGTACATGTTAAAATAAACTAGATACAGAAATATTATATTGATTGTATAAAAGAAAATTAGCTTGGAAATTGTATATTTTATGTTTTGATAGTTCAAAAATTCGTTTTTTTAACACGGAAATGATTTTTTAGTAGCTCTTACTTAATTCCTTCAAAAAATGCTCTTAGGTCATATGTTAGAAAGTGTTATGGACCGGTTAGAAAGTCAATCTCATTACGATACGTGGACTAAACGTCCACCAGGTTAAGATGTGTCGCCTGAAGGAACACGCCAATACCAGCACGCCTTACTCAAGTAGAGCATGCCTCTGTGCATCAGACACCATATATGTGTCATTTAACCGCCTCTTAATCACACGTCGCATATCACGGAGGCAGTTATTCTCACACACGCCTATATAAGGGTGAGTTAGCTTCACCCTCAAGATATGATTCACTTTTACCACACTTTTTACACACTCTTTCTCAGTTTCAATACTGACTTGAGCGTTGAAGTGCTAACGTACTGCAGACACCTTTCGTCCCACCACAAAGACTCATTGCCACCGTCTGGAACACTTTCCGCTATCATACTAGAACACTTTCCGCCACGTTGCCTACATCGGTCTCTTGCCAGACAGATGAGAAAGACATAGATATATTCATAGTTTTAAATTATCGTCTACAATCGTAATTACAACCTTAATCTAAATGATTTAGTGATCTTTATAATCATTTCACAGCTGTAATTACATTCACATCAACCGTATTTGTCCACATTATGTATGCAACATAGTTGCAATGAGAGTTCAAATCTCACACATACATACAAATACACACCTTTTTTTTTTGAAAGTACATACAAACACACACGTGTATGTGTGTTTTTTTTACCATATTTTTGTGTTACTATTGTATAATAATAAATAAATTGGTGGATAAAGTTATTTTCTCATATAAAGACCGTGAACTTTAACATTGATGAATTATATTAAATTCTCTTATTAAAAATTATTTTGAAGTAAGTTAACTAGGTCTCCGTGCACTTTCTAGGAGTGATTTTTTTTTTTCCATCCAATTTGAATGAAAAAAAATAAAATATTAAAAAACATTGTCTATCTATTAAGATAAATGTTAACTTTTGGTTTTATCCAACTCAAGTTCTAAGATAATATTAAAACCTATCCAAAATCAACCGAATTAGTTATTTTCTTTTAACTATGTGTCATTGTAATGGATTGGAGTAATCCTCTACTTTACATTAATATTAACATATATTTTATTTAACATTTAAAAAATAATAAATAAATAGTTGATATGGTGGTGATCATCACTTTTTCTATGAGCCAAGTGATTGTCTCCTTTATAAATCCACTAAGCACACTCTCAAACTCAAAGGACAAACACATTTAGAAAGAGAAAAAGAAAAATGTCAATGGAAATGATTGCAACAGAACGTGTTTGTTATGTTCACTGCAACTTCTGCAACACCATTCTAGCGGTATAGTATTCTCAATTCCCATCTCTTCTCTTGTGTTTTCTCTTTCCCATTAATTATTTTTTGTTCAACAAGCTTTCTACTGTTCCACATCTTTCACCACTATCTAATTTGGAAAATTAGATTTCATTTGATTTCTTCAATCAAGATCATGTGAGATCAAATAATATATAAAGGAAAAAGTTTTTTGAGTTTAATTAATCATGAAAACAATAAGAGAAATTCAATTGAGCTAAGACCTATTGATTATAATGCTTGTATTGGAAAATTGACCTTATAGGAACATTGGAATTAATTGATCCATCATGTTGAAGTGAATTTTCTTAACACTATACAAAGAATTCTTCTCCTAACTTATATTTTATGAGAAATTGAAACTATATTTTGCTCTTCATAAACTCTAGATTTTATGGTAAGAAGCTTGTATATGTGGTGTGACTTGTAGGAGATAAGCACAATTGTTGATTTTCAATGAACAAAGTTAGGTATGTCCTAATTTGAGAGATCAAGCAAAGCAATTCTATGATCTAAAAGGAAACAATTAAGATGCTTAAGATTAAGAACAAAATAAATTCACAAATTTAGATTCATAGCTAGAGTCAAATTTGTGGTCTAGCTAAAAGTCCATGATTAGGGTTAATATCAGAATCAGATATTAGGGTTCCTTTGTTTTATTTTCTTTAAAAAAAATAAAAATATATGACATCTTATATATATTCTCAAATGCTCATTTGTATACTATTTTAATTTTATTTGTAATTTACCAGATTTTTTTCTTGTCTTTTTTTCTGTACAAATCCATGTGATGGCAAGCTTGATTTGATTTCTCTCTCCTATGTCCTTGATCCCTTAATTACATTCTATAATGAGAGAGTGAAGGTGCAATTCATCAATTTCTGTTCATCATGATTTTCCAACCATAGTGCTGTAAAGCATCAAGATCAAGTAAATGTTTTCACATTTTGAGGCTTGTTGCTTCCCTTAAGTACAGATGTAGTGTACCCTCTTTATTTCTACAACAATTTGTGAACATTTATAAATCTCTCTCTCCTTTTTCATAGCATAGCAAATTGAAATTACCTCTTTTGAGAAAGTAGATTAAATCTGGTTCATGATATTGTATAGAGTGAGTAATAACTAGTGGTTAAGACTTTGGTGGTTTGTGTTTTTGTCAAGTCATTTTCATCTCTCTCTTCCTTTAACACAATGAGCAAACCAATTTCTATCTTTTATCATCTTGCCTTGCAGTGTCAGTAAAAAGTGATGCGCACTGAGAACATTGTTTGTGTTGTGATGAGATGAGAGTACTAAATATTTAAATTCATCTATGTCAGTTTCTTCTGTTACAATATATGCCACACACACATTTTCATCTAGCTAGTGGACACACCCCCCTTAAAAGTAGACTCTCTCAGAATGAATGTGAAAAGATTGTTACACTCACTTCCTTCTCACTCCTGCTAGCTTATTTATCATCTTCCTGCCAACCATATATACATTTTGTTTCTTTCTTACCTCCATTTATTTTCATCAACTCAATGCTTTTGCTTTGGAAGTTCCTTTGTACTGTAATTAGTAAATTATATAGTTGTAACCTAAGTTTTAAGATATTTCAGCCTTTGGTAATGTTGATTGGTTTTAATGTTTGAAGAATGTATGTCTTGTTGTAAGAATTTTCTTTTGGGTGTTCCGTCTATATACGGTGCCATTTGCTTTGTTGTTTTTATGCCGATCTTTGTTCATCTTATGCAGAGACTTGGTTATTAATAAACTTTGCCGTTCAAAAAAAAAACCTAGTTAGTGAAATTAATTGTAAATGGTGAATGATAATATATATTTGTTTTGAAATTGGAAATGGATATTGGCAGGTAAATGTTCCATACAGCAGTTTGTTAACCATAGTAACAGTTAGATGTGGACATTGTGCTAATTTGCTATCAGTTAACATGGTGGCACCATTACTTCAGCCATTTCCTCCTCCTCAACTTCCTCAGGTATGTTTCACACTCATTTTATTTGGTAGCCAAGTAAGGTGGCGGTAGTACTGGTGTTGTTATGGTTTTCTCTATCGTGTTTCGCCTATGTACGGTGTCTTTTATTTGTAGTTTATACTTGTCGGTTCTTGTTCATCTTGTGCAGAAACTTGTTTATTAATAAATTTTGCCGTTAAAAAAAAGGAAACTGAATGCTTTTCATTTTTAAATTTTTTTATTCTTATTTTTTTTTGTTAAATAATCATGTAGAAAATATTTTGTTAACCAATGTTCTAAAGACATTATCCATGGATTCCAAAATATGTAGTTATAGTTATTAATTTAAAAGTTTACTATATTTCTTTTCAATGTATTTAATACACATTCCTAAAATCTCTGTGAACATAGATCAATTCACTAGAATGCTGCGGTAGATATAATTTTTTATTTTATTTTATCACCACAAATAAGATTTATATAAATAAAAGAATAGAGTATAAGAGATACTCTAACCCAATACAAAGAGGGAGCAGACCATGTTACATGAAGTTTACAAAATAAGTTGAACTAACTACTGTCTAGTATGGTATATATAGTTGAGCTTATTAAGGTTCCACCTTTTATAAAAAAAAAATTAGGATGGTGAATGGGAAATTTAATTATAAAGTGAGATCGATGATCATTTCATAATATAGCTTTCCTTGAATATTTGAACCCTCTCCTTTAAGATTATAATGCCAAACTATTACAATTGAACTAACCTCTAATTGTTGAATTAAAGTTCAACCTTGAAACACTACTAAAATAAATAAATTAGCTATGGAAAATTTAAAATATCTCTCTAATTTTCTCATTATAGGATTTAATAACATATTTGAAGAAGAATTTCACGTTTTCCGTTCTAAATTTCTCTCCCTAATTTATGTTTTTTTTAGTAGTAAAAATGATTTTTGGTAAAAACAAAGGAGTCATTGTTTATTTTATGTGTAAGAACCAATGGTTTGTTTCTTTAAGCAATCGCTTTTTGTAGATTTTAGTGCTTCAATAATTGTCTGTGCTAGCTCCTTCAAACATTATACTGGAGATTTTATTTTTCATTTTTGGTGACTTTGTAGGGAATAATTGTTTAGTTTGAGAACCACTTGTGATCTAATTTATAAGGACAAATTCTATGGTCCTGTCCAAAAAAGTACTGGATCGATCCTTTTTATTTTTATAAAATAAAAGAAGAGTAAAAACTTTTTTTGAAAGGAAAACTAAGGATAGATTACAATAATACCAAAGATCTCTTTTATGTCTTTTTTTTTTTTGAAGAAATCTCTTTTATGTCTTTTGAAACCACTTTAAAATATATTTTTATAATTTTTTTTAGTATTGTAACTAAATACTTAATAATTAAGCGGAAATTATTATCATTAAAATATAAATGGATTAAAATTTGTATTTTAACACCTTTTGTTTTTGACTAAATTTGTATTTAACACTTAAATACTATTTTTACAAATATTTCAGTTTTTAATAAAAATATTTTGTCTAAATAAAATTAATTTTAGTCAAAGAAATAAAAATATTTATATTTCACTAAATGACACTTAAAAAAAAAATGATGCACATGACCTTAGAAGCTTTTTTGACATTGAATCATGGATGTGTATATACTATTTACCACTTTTGTTAGGAGAATGATGTCTATATACTCAATCAAAGACAAGAATATTAGAGTGATCTCTTTACTTTTTTAGATAGTGAAATAATGCTTTTAGGAGTTCGGACTTAGGAACTTATTGCCAATTTTTGATTAATTATTTTTCTCCTTAATTAATCTATTGCTAATTATAAGCCACAGAAACAGCACATAATTGATGAAGAACCAAGCAGCAAGGAAATTGGATCATCATCTTCAAAATGCAACAAAATAGCATCATTTGAGGCAGTAGTAGAGCACGAACATCCTAGGATTCCTCCCATTCGTCGTGAGTCACACTCTAATTTTTGTATTAGCTTTTTGGTATCAAAAGTTCAACTTTGTACTATGCTCTAAATTTGAATAAACAAAGAGGCAACTACTAACTAGGCCCCCCTGAATGACAACAATCACACATTCACATTTCACACTTATTAATTACTAGCTAGCATAAAATTCTTTAAAACAAAATAAATAAATAAAAAAACTAGCTAGCATAGTATAGCACAGGTTAGTTAAATTAATTAATCAATGTAAGTAATAGCATAGCAGAGAACAACCTTATTTATCACACTCTTGTCATGAACATTGATGCTTAATTTATTGAGTCGGTGTCTATTATTTTGAAGTAACAAAATTGAATTTGTGATACACATATTCATATAGGTTCCTAATTAGGGAATTTTTTTTCCATCAATTTATTTGGCCCGGCCCCTCCAAGATTGTGACGTTACGTAACGAAATTGACCCATCCTTAATTCATTGCTGTCATCCTATGCCCTAGAACACATGCATGCATATATATAATATAAATTATATTTACTTTTGAGATTTCATTCACACTTGCAGAGTTATGGTAATTAATTATTGACATTGGTAATTGTAAACTATTACTGGTACTTCAGTTAGTGATCGGAGATTGCTGCTGATGAAGTGAAGTGACATAAAACAATGGCGACAAAAACATTTTAGAAATAAAATAACCAAGAAAACCTAAATAAATGACTCTGGGATAAAATTGAAGCTTCAATAATATGTGAAATGCATAAAATATAATATAATGCATGATCCTTAATCTACTAATAAGTCTATCAAAAAATGAGGTATATTCTTGTGAAAAAATGATATGATCAATTAATGTATATGATGAAATTAAATTTTTTCAAAAAGAAATTTTTTTACAATTTTATTGATTGTATTATGTTACATTCCAATATAAATTTAACATTTCAAACTAATTAATCTCATGATTATTACCACAGCTATAGAGAAAAGACATCGTGTTCCTTCAGCTTACAACCGGTTCATTAAGTAAGTTATTTTTCTGAGTATTTACAATTACAATTTCAAATCAGTTCATGCTTAGCTTCTCCCAATCTTGTTTGCTAGGTGCAGGATTTAGACTTATGATAACTGAAATATCAACACTACTATTTTCGAGAGGAGTTTAGTACTATTATCATTATTATATTTTACTTTTTATTTGAAGAAAGGGTGATAATGATTACCCTACAAAAATACATATAAACATAACCAAAATTTACCAATGTTTCTATTTATTTATTTATTTTTGGTGATGAATATTTATACTATTTTAGAGTACTTTTCTTTAGGCTGTTGATCGTACCGTTTAATTAAAACAAATAAGAAACTTTCCTTATTGTCTTGTTTTTAGGGAGGAAATTCAAAGGATTAAGGCCAGTAATCCAGATATCAGCCACAGGGAGGCTTTCAGCTCAGCAGCAAAAAATGTGAGTATTATATCTAATAAAAAAAATATTTTAAAAAATAAATAAAGAAAAGTTACTTTAACCCGTATAAAAAAGACCTAATAGGAGAAAAATTCCACCCAGCAAAAAAAAAAATATCACCCAAAAGACCGTAGTAGAAGAGTATGCCAAACTAATATGATACATGAGGTTGGTAGAAGAGTTTGGCATGCATGAGTATGCCAAACTTGTAGTAAATTTCGTCAAAAAAAATATGTGGTATTATATTAAAAATAGTGGAAAACCACACCTTTGAACCCTTTGTTGAGATTCATATTAAGGAGACATGCATATTCCGTACTTTCATGAGGTCGGATAAAGTGTTCTGAGTTTGAAGATTTAAAAGTCTATATTTTAAGTCTTTTTTTTTACGGAAAAAAAAAAGAAGAACTTCATTCATATGCTAAAAGAACCATTACATCAAATTTATTATGTGGTACTAGGGCATTCCTCATCTCCGAGAAGGACATAAAATTAGAAGATAAACCAAAAACTATACTAGAAACAATAGAATGAATGCAAAGCTTAGGGTCATCAAGCCAATTTTTGTATCCTAGCTTCCAACAACCCAATCGCTTCGGGTCTAAGACATAGAAGAGATGAGACGCCTCAGTTTAAAACTTATCATGTTATGGCATATTGCATTCGCTGCAAACACGGTTTGACTTTTATTGGTCTCGCAAAAGTCCATCTTAAACCCTTTGCATCTATTGGTGTTTTTTATCATTTCGTGAAGGACGTTCTTGATTTGTTCCTGAAAATACCCAAGAAATCAACATGCTGACAAACCATTGTGTGCACAGAATATTGTGGTCGAAAAACCATTTGATTGTAGAAGAGTAATCAAAAAAGGATTTGACCACAATATTCTTTGCACACAATGGGTTGTCGACATGTTGATTTCATGGGCATTTTTAGGAACAGATCAAGAACGTCCTTCACGAAATGATAAAAAACACCAATAGATCTCAAAATGAGGAAATTATATGAAGTAATTAAAACACGATGTTGCCATGGTGATTTTTGAGGGCGCGCTCGAATGTCGTGTCAACCATTGAGATGACAGCCCTATTAACAACATCCTGAGGCGAAGAATGCGGCGAATGATGATCAATCAGAGAAATCTTTGGAATGGTACAGCTCCGCAGAGATGAAAGCATTTTGGGAAAGAATCCAATTTTGGGGTGGAAGTGAATTGGGTCGAAAACAATTTGGCGGATAATCCAATTTTGGGGTGAAAGTGATTTGGGGTTTAAAACATCGATTGACATGGTAAAGGTGATTGAGAAACAAGACGAGCCGATCAAAACACGATGAAAACAGATACGAGAGGCACTATACACCATTCTCCCTTAAACCCTAGCTGAGGGAATGAGGGAGCGGAGCAAGGACATAAAAAGCTTTTGATAACATGGAGATCATCTATAATTTAAGTCTTGGTAAGGAGACAAATATTAATATAACAATTAACATACCTTCACCACATATATATAAAGTAGTTTTCTGTTGAAAAAAATTCAAAACAATGTTAAATGAGTATATCAGATCTAAAAAAAAAAAAAAGAGTATATTAGGAATGCTATAAAGTAAGTGGAGATTTTTTTTTTTAAAGAATAAAATAAGTGGAGATGTGTAGTAAAAAAGATGTTAATATATATAGCCACTAATTAAAAAGAAAAATAAGACTTCATTAAGTACTATATTCAAAATCACTATGTGTAATGTTCAAATTTAACCATTTTAATTTGCTCAACCATATGCCATATATAATTTTAGTTGAAATACTTCACAAGTCTTTTTATGAGGGGTACTTCACAAGTCTTGATAAGCTTAAGCTAGTATTTTTATATGTTTATATATATGCAGTGGGCACATTTCCCTCATATTCACTTTGGGAAGCAGCAAGCAAAGTTGGATCATGGTGAAGGGACTCGTGAAAAGACTAATGGATTCTACTGATATATAAATATGGTAGCCTTTGTTTTTTCTATGTTTGACCTAAATCTGTGAAAATTAATGAGGTTTTCATAATCCTAAGACAAAGATTGGAGACTGTTCTGCAAATTAATCTCAGCTTCTCACCAATGTTTAAAATATTTAATTATATATGTTTCCCTTCTCTTTCTTTTGTTATGAAATTACTGCTATTTTTGTGATGCATTTATTATTATATATTTTTTAGGGTTATTATGGTTATTCCTTAAAGAAAAAAAGGGCTATTATGGTTATTATTATTATTATGGACTCATCTACACCACTTACACACTTCGGTCACTATTATAAGCAAAAATCTACAATTTAGATTTATTCAATTAATGATGTATATAATATTTATCATACATCACTTAATGAATGAATTTAAAATGTTAAATTTTTGTTTATAAGCGCAGATGATTTCGAAAACTTAATAAAAGAATATTATTAATTACAGGAGAAACTCTACGAGTCAGTTTTGTTTAAAAAAATGTATATTTTCTTTAACAGAATAAAAATTATGCAAAAATTACAAGTTATATTTCAAAATATTTGTCATTAATATTTTAAATAGTATTTAAATAAACAAAATTAAAAAATGTTTTAAAAAAACTATGGAGCACTTAACCGTAGTTACTAAAGCACAACAACTTACCTCAAATTAGAGTAGTATTCCAGTGATATAAGTTTTTTGTTTTTTGTTTTTAAATAGTTCAGTGGTATAAGTTAATATACCAAAAACAAATATATATGCAAGAGATGCAAAAATTGATTCCTACTGACATTTCCTCCTAACATGACACAAACCAATCACTATAACATTTACATAAAAAAAATTATTAAATTGTCAATTTATTCTTTTTATGATATAAGAAAAAGAAAGTACTCCAAAGCTTCAACCTCTATAAGAGGACCACATGGACAGTGCTTTTTTTATTTCATTTTTTGAGATGGTTGCCATCTAACCATTTTTATGTATATGGTGGCTTCTACCCAAAGGAGTACTCTTTTAACCACTATGTTTGCATGAGTTGCATAAAATTGAATATAAGATATTTTATTTTATTTACCTTCTTCAATTTCTTTCTCTTTTTTCTATTTGTATTTATGGACCATCCTGTTCAGTTATGGTGTACAGCCCTATTAAAGGAGCAACATGTAGTGCAGATGTAGCATGCATGTCTTCACCTGTCACACTCTCAGAACTCAGTTTGTTTTTAAATCTTTTAAGTAAAAAAGGTTATGTGTACTCTAGTGCGTAAGGAAAAGAGAACCCTAATTTAAATTTTACTTTCAATCTCTTCTCGTCTTGTAAAGTCAAAAAGCGACCCAAACATACTTAAATTACCAATAGGAGCTATAAATTAAAAAACAAAGGAGCTAAGATAAGCCAAGATAGGAATAAAGATTGAGGAAAAATCTAATTAGTCATTCAAAAGTAACATCATAATAATTCAGCTGTTTTATTTCAACACACAATTTCCAATAACTTATCTGAGACACCCTATATCATTGAGTGATGAGTGTGGACATCACTCTCAAGAACCAAATGAGAGAAACAATATTTAAAACTCAAAAATCCATATTAATAGATAAAAAAAAACAATTAATGCCAACAATATGTATATATCCTAATTAGTTAATTAGCATTAATTTGTAATTTGGCACACAAGGCTTAGCATTAATTTGTAACTTGACACACAAGTTTGGCACATAAGGCATGTGTGTGTATATATGTATGTACTCTCTCAATGTAAATGAGACACGACCAATATTTCTATCATGGTATTAGTAAGCTTCGGTATTGATCTTTCCCTCTAAACCTAGTGTTGCCCT
>Ga0315915_1004073_pt1 | contig 18459 bp, 8 predicted proteins | sample MpolbnodulesMG_FD_207738 | JGI IMG/M metagenome (GOLD analysis project Ga0315915, IMG submission 207738) | Medicago polymorpha root nodule microbial communities from Los Angeles, California, United States - branched nodules | ecosystem: Host-associated > Plants > Roots > Nodule | place: USA...
AAATGCCAAACTCATAAAGCGAGAGCGGAGGGTTAGTATTTGTTAATTCATCATCTCAAATATCAATTCATAAAGCGAAAGCGGAACTTTGATATTGGAACAAGTGAATTTAGACAAGGGTTGTCAAACATGAGAATAGTCTAGCAAACCTTGAGACAAATAAAGTGTCGTTCTTCAAGGATTCTAATAGCAATCAACCATGAGAATAGGCGTGATTGCTAGAGGAACACACTCACTGCACCTCGAGAGAGGCTTTGATACGCTAAAGAGAAACTTGTCTTTAGAAAGTAGGTCGAATATAAAGTTATGGTTTAGGGTTTGTTTGTGAAGGATTTGTTATTATGATGAACCAATAATCCCAAGGCACCTTTTTTATTATTATTTTTATTTTATTTCAAAACAAAAATCCAAACTTTATAACTTCTAAAACTTTCATTCTAATCATTGTCAAAAGTTAATTAAATTCATAACTCCCTGTCGGAACGATACTCCATTTTTACTACTTCGGTAAAACCGTGCACTTGCGGTTTTGCTCATCAGCCATCACAATGCTACGGAAAATATTTGAATTCACATCTCTTTCTCTGAGCCAATTCAACCGGGACTTTTGCCATTGCATACTTGTCAAAGACTTAACCGAAGACAATAAATTCTCTGAAAGCTCATGGAGCTCCTGCACCTCATCCTCCCCCAGATCTCCATTTTCTCCCTAAGCATCGAGAGAAGAGACACGATCTTTCATAACTTTTATCTTACCATCCAGGTTCTGAGAATGGTTTTGATGCCGCTCCTTAAGATTTCTTTTAATCATTTTCAACTTTTCTTTTAAAACATAACCTCCCCACCCTGACACATGAACCAAATTTAATTTGTCAACAACAAACTTTGTATACCCCGGAAAATTCACCCCACATTTCAGTATACGGAGCGGTCGAGGTCCCTAATTCTTCTCATAGACAGTTAACAAAATTGGGTAGTGATCAGATACCCCCCTTACCAAGGCTACATGCACAAAATTCGTCCTTAGAAAGCACCAAGCCTTAGACGACAAGAATTTATCTAGTCTACTCATCGAACAACCATTCACACGGGTTTTGTAAATTTTCTCCCACATAGCGGTAAATCTTACAACACATTATCATCAATGAACCTATTAAAATAAGCGTCTTACTAACCAGTACCTTCAAGGCAATGGTTAAAGAAACTATAAATAGAAAAATTGTCTTGAAAATATACGTTTTGACTTTGGATTAAGTAATAATTACACCACTTTTTATAAAAAGTTACTTATTTTAGTTGCTTAACCAATGCCCTAAGGGCATTGTTTAGCATTCTCCTTAAAAATATAAGTAATCATCAAGCCGAATAGATGTACCTCTATCCTTTCATTCCTTTAAAGACCGGATAACGTTAAACCCACCACAATCATAACAATTAGATACACATGAGAAGAAATCAATCCAGTTAATTGCTGCCACAACAGTTGTTTACCCTCCGTGTCACACGGTGCATTATGCTCCCTCCGTCCTTAAAAATAAAGTAAAGGTTAGGGAAACAAATTCTCTTAAAAATATGTGCTCATATTTCTTGATGTTTTATGATTTCCACCATTGAAATTCACATTTTTCTAAATTGTCTTTCTCTCACCCTTCAAGTGGATGGTGTAATGGACTCTCATATCACATGAGATTATATATTCCCAAATGTTAAGATATAGAAGTGAAAGTTTTGGGGAAGCTTTGGGGATTCCTTTTGATGTTGAGAGAGGAAAGTAAAGATAAAATAGCGAAAAAATGGAGAAAGAGACGAGAGAATAACGTTGGAGAATTAATAAAAATGAAGGTTGATCATTCATAGTTGCAATAAAAATGAAGGTTTGTCGTCCATTTTCTACATTATTCTAGTGTTAGAAATATAAATACAAAAGTGTGACATTTAAATAAATAAGTTCAAGTCTTTTGTAAAAAAAATAAGTCCGAATCTATTTAATAAACTTGCAGTAATTGAGAAGATAAATTGAAGAGAGAAAATAGATAGGATCTTAACTAAAGGACAAGTTGTTTGTAATAATCTGAGATAATTTTTTTTATCAAACTTTACTTACCTTTCGATCGAACTTTAAAATACCATGACCTCTTCCCTACGAACCATGGTGTTAACACTAAAAAATACTTATTTTTTCTACTTATAATAATAAAGGTCAAATCATGAGGAGAAATTAAACAATTCTCGTATATTTACATTAGGGTGTTCAAAATCGAACCAATCCAATAAAAAACCCGCAAATCGAGCCAAACCAAACCGAAACCGCATTTAGTATTAGAGCAATTCTTACTTGGTTACAATCCCAAATAAAAAATATTTGGGCACACATACATAAATGAAGAAGACTAAAAGAAAAATTTATTAATCACATCAGTTTTTACTTTTATCTTTAAATTTTTATTATCAATGTGTGTGCCTAAGTCATTTTTATTTGTGTTTGTGACCAACTTAGACTTTCTCTTGGTGTGGATGTATTCAGATCACTTCTCTACTCAACTGCATTGTTTGGTTCAGTTTGCAGTTTTTATTTTACCAACCAAACCAAACCAAACCGCAACGTAAGAAAAACACTAATTAAATTTATGTCACCTAAACCAATACTTATATAAGCTCAATGATTTTTTTTTTTTTATAAAATGACATATTTTTCTCTGGTTAAGTTTTTCGTTACTTTTTATTTCAAAAATGTATTTATGTGCTACTTGAACTTTTAGAGAATGACACAATCTTAGAGTGTGCTTGGATGAGGGAATGTTTTGAGGTAATGTAATGTTTCGAGGAAATTTAAATACTTTGAGGTGAATTCCATTGTTTGGATAATAATTTGAAGAATTTTCAAAATGATGGAAATTTATGAAGTATTTTGTTCAAGTTAAATTTAAAGAATTTCGAATGACACCTAAAAGAAAAGAATTTCAAATTCCTTCATTGATATAAATTTTTAAATTTTATATTTTGGTCCTCAAATTTTCCAAAATTTTCATATTGACCCAAATAAATTTCCAAAAAATTGCAAATTGACCCTTCAATATTTTCAAAAATTATAAGTTGACCCCTCAATTTTTTTTAAATTTACAAATTGACCCATAATTTCAATTTTCAATTTTCAAATTTGGCCCAAAAAGTTTAAAAGTTGCCCAAAAATGATGACAATGAAATTTTTATTACTTCATCCAAACAAAAGTATTGAAAAATGAAAGTAATTTAATTGAATCATTTGAATTGCCTGGAATTTTAAATTCTTTAAAATTTCTCAATTACCTCATCCAAACGCACTTAGTCTTTTATATTTCTTACATAATATAATTACTTTTTGTCCACATTTTTAATTTGTTCTATGTTGTTTGGTGAAAATGAAATTGTAATGTTGGATGAAATTAAAAACATTGTCAGAAATATTGTTGAAAACATGTTGTGTTTTAGCCTTTTAACTCGATTTTAATGTTGAAAACAAAAAATTGTATTGTCTTGAAAAAACCGTATCAACCGATCCAACCGAAACCACATTGATTTGGTTTGGATTTTATTTTAAAAGTCAACCGAACCAAACCAAACCACATGTTTTTTTATCTTGCAGTTCGAATGATTTTTAGTCTCAAAACCGAACCAAACCAAACCAAACCGCAAACAGTCATAATTTACATGATCATTTTGGAGATACTACACAGTGGTGCTTTTTTAACATTAATATGCAATTCTATATTTTTACCGGTTACAAGTTTTATTGAAAGAAATTGCTTTCATAAAAAATACTACATAGCTTCACAGTGATAAGTATTTGTTGAAATGTTTGTTTGACCTGTTCATTTAGTTTTTTTTCTTAACAATTCTGGGCTCAATAACTTGATGTGTTGAATGTTGGATGTACACGTTGTATTTTTGTCGCAGGGCGCTGAAAATTCATGTGAATTAACTTTCTAAACTAGATGTGTATTTGTGGTACTTCATTTTTGCTCGTTATTCAATTGTGACATTCTCTTATATATTGATATGATAATATAGTAATATATGAGTTTTTTTTGTTCTAACCGACTCTAATTTTTGATTTTTTTAACTTTGATTGTGATATTTTTGTTGTAAATTGAAGAACTTAGCTATCTCATGTTATATTATATAACAAAATTCATGATTTTATTGACGTACCTCACACCTTAATTTTTTATAAATTGTTGTATTCTCGTATTGGTATATGTATCATACCGGGTACCGTACCCATACTGCACCTATGCAACATAGCTAGATTATAATTGAATACAAAATGTAACATTTTAGGCTAAAATTCCCAGTGCCACGGTCTATATGGTAAATCTATGATATTTTTAGATCAATTTGTTGAAATTTTACAAAGGAAATCGGAAATGCAAAATATGGTAACTTGTAATTTGGTAGAATGTTTTGAAGAATAGATTGATTAGTCTGTAATACAAACATGTGTTTTTTAAGTTAAGAATCTTTCAAAAAGAACTTAAGAAAATACACTTAAGTTTTATCCTATTTTAGTAGAAAAGGAATAATTATAGTTGTATCTAGGACTAACAATAAACTGAACTAACTAAGAATTAATTTTGAGTCAATTCAATAATGCAGCAAAACTTAAACTAGAAACTTAAACTTTATTCAACTTTATTAGTTGAATTCAGGCTAGGTATAGTTGACTTGTTTGATTTATGAATCAGCTGTGTCTGTGTATAAAGGTAATAACAATCCAAATAGTTCAACAGTAATAACCAGAACAGAGCTGCAATATTCAATTGATTTGCTGAATTTTTAGGTATCATTTTTATTTTCTTAGAATACTTATTCTCAGTTTGGTTAATATGTCAGAAGACCCTAATGTTTAAAACACACCAATTTCTCTCAAATTAGAGAACACCCTCCTTCCATCTAATGGTCATTGGGATCCCTCACAACCTAACAGTGTAAAGCTTTCACACATTACAGTTTAATCAATGATTTTAATGAGTTAGATTCAATTGATGAAATGTATCGATTATATGAAGAAAAAAAAAAATCAGTATGCAAACAAACTAGTTTCATAGGATTCAAATTCTTCATTATGAAGTGGATGATCAGAGAGATTTCCATTTGTATGATTCATGACATAGTAAACTCACAGACTCGCCATATTTGTTTACATAACTCAAGTTGCTTTTGACCGTAGCCAGAATCAACCCGTCCCTAAAATTAATACATAAAGAAAAGAAATTCTACAACAAAAATTAATGAACATGGATTCATCCTTTTACTCAATTACAATCATAATCTTAGTGCTCTCATTTCTTACTGAGATCAATTCCAGCCTTTTTTGCAACTGCATCAAGTCCATTCTTCTCTATGGTTTTCAACGCCTTGGTTGACAAACGAAGCTTTACATAACGCTTCCCAGCTTCCCACCAAACTCGCTTGTACTGGAGGTTTACAAACTGCAATTTCTTTGTCTTATGGTTTGAAAAGGATACTCTGTTGGCCCTGTTTGATTTCTTTCCGGTGAAGGGACACACTCTCTCTGAAAAAATAAAACCAAAGTACACCAAGTTAAATTGATTTACAATAATAATAATAATCAGGATTTGCAGTAGCATCCTTTAGACAATAATGATGTAGTTTGGAACCAACAAGCAATAACCAAATATGTGTCTTTTTTTGGGTGAACCCATGATATATCTAACAAAGAGTCAAAAACTTATTATTTAATGGATTGACATATGATAACATATGTTTTTCTATACAAACAGGTCTTAAACTGAATGACTAACCCCATTTTTAACACTAATCATATAAGGGATTGACATTTCCTAACATATGTTATATACAAACAGGTCATGTAATAAACTTCTACCTACATGCTTAAGAAACTTGGTTATAGGTCAATCGTACCACAGCATGTTATGCATGTTCTCTTATTCTCTTATATACAAAAAAGAATTATTACTATAGGCAAACATAAACTAGGAAGGGTATTTATCTGTCACTCTAACGATGAAAGCTGGAGTAGATATCAGTGCCAAACTCCTCTGTCCGCAATAAAATATGAAAAATATTTATTAACCATGTTACTTTTTAAATAAATAAAAAGTACACAAACCATAGTTGGTCACTTAAAGGTAGCCATTTCTTCCCTATCCATATTGTTATGAAAATAAAAGGTCCCTATTGATGTTTCCAATTTTTATTAATCTGTTCACTTAACACAAGATTCAACAAAGAAAACTCTTCCTCTAATATACTTTAGACTGAAACAAATATCATTTAATCACATTCTCATGTAACGCATCTACAAAAAACAAGGAATTATTGCATAAAGACGGTGTTTACTGGAACAACTTATTAGAAACTCAATAACATTATAATAACTTCAATAACTGCTTATGATGTAAATATTGCTCCTGCAAGAAACAAACTAGGATGTAGCATTGACGCTTCAAATTGAAGACGTGTTTGTTGTCTGACACGTGTTAGAGTCAACACTAGCACAAAATCAGCAAAATTAGAGAAATGACACAAGTCAGTGTCATTATTACCGGTGTTTACATGTCATTGTCAGTTACCAGGTACACACAGCCTGCGCGTCAAAACGCGCACGTTTGTTTGTACATCACAATCAGATTAATGAAAAATATGACAATAAAAATAAAAATGAAAATGTGGGTAGCACACTATACACAGTTCATAACATACATGCTCAGAATCAGATAAATAACTTACTAGCAACAATTAGTTGAAAGGGAGAAGCAACAATTGGTGTAGGCAATTTAAGCGAAGTCTGAGACGAGATTTTGAGACCGCTTAACTGAGAACTCAAGAACCCTAATTCTGATATCACAAAAATTGGAATGAATTATATAATTGAACATAAAAAAAATGAAATTGAGAAGAAGATAGTTAGTTACGAGGTGAGAATGAGGATGGTTTGTGAGTGTTGGTTGATGATGAGATTGTGCGCATAGAAGCGAAGACGAAGGTGTTTCCAAGTGATACTGCAGAACCCGCCATTGTTCTTCTTTTCTTTTCTTTTCTTCTTCTTCTTATCCAACCCAATCTTATATGCTTCTTCTCAAATTATGTTATTATTGTCCACTCACTTACCCTTCAAATTTTTATTTTTTATTTTTTGTGGAAAATAGATAAATGAAAATTATATCATAGTTAAATAGAAAATGATTCCACCCTTTTTTATGAAAAATTCATATAATATAATTAATCAAATATTCATAGACAAGATGTGTCAATAATGAAACCAAATTATAGGATAAAGGAAAATAACACAAAATACACGCTCCAACATCAACAATCCAAAAGTTAAAATATCATAATAATCTGGAGTTAAAACTTTTTCCCTTTGATATGAATCAACATCGAGATTAATTTTTCAACTTATTCGAAAGGTTAAGAAAAATTTACATCAAGATAATATTTTTTTTATTACTTTTCATATATTTCAAATTTAAATGCAAAATCCAAATGATTTTTTTTTTCAATGTGGTCTTCCTTATAAACTTAGATGACAAAATTGATACACATGATCCAAAACCACATTAAAAAAGTGTTGTGAATACCCAACCAACCGAAATCAACTCTCCCACTACAAAATATTAGACATTTATAAAATAGATTATTTTTTTTTTGAGGGATTTTATTTAAAAAATAAATGTTGAGTAGATTGTTCAAACCCACACCTAACACATATAATCGAATTCAATGATAAAAATATTTTTACCCAATTATCTTTAGTATGAAGACGATTAGTTAATAACCATCATATAAAGAAAGAGACTTTTATCGTATCATTTTTTCCAAACTTTTATATAAAGATAAGATGATGATTTTTCACCTCCAAAATTGCACATGGGTATATCGTAAGCTTCTTTAACACAATATCATCTATTACTATGATTTATGAACGGTGTTCCAATTCCATGTGTCATTTGAAATAACCTTAGAAATTTTCCAACAAAGAAATACATTCCTCCACTAAAGAATTCCCTCTGCTAATCGCAAACACCACCATCACCATCGGACTCTAACCCTAAACGAAACATATCGGCAACTAAAATTTGATTATGTGACACCAAAATAAAAAAAATAAAAAAAAAAGTCTACTAAATTGGTCACAATATACAATACATTGTAATATGCAGAAACAATGCATTGTAGTATATAGTGACCGAGATTCAAATTCCAAGCACCCTACTTATTCAAAAACGTATCTTTGAGTTTTTTTTGCCTAAAAAACTTATCCGGAGCTATCTTTCGACACGTGTTTTGACTGTTTTTTAAGCAATCCAGAGGACCTCTGCAGCAAACGTGATAATATATTAATGAGAAATATTAAAAAAAAAAAAAAACAGCAAGATTTCCGAATATTTTACTCAAAACAAACCAAAATATTTGATCAAACTATGTCCAAGAAGTCATCAACTACTCTCAAATATCACGTCACAACAGCTTCTAATTAGTTACTGTTCCTGCAAGCTATGCTCTTTCATGGCTAGACTTAGACCTTTGTTCATTCTTGAATTGCTCCACAAGGCTGAGACTGTTCGTCAAAGCAGAAGTTGTGGTCAATGAAGCTTTTAGTATGCTGAGACCCTACACCATGCAATCAAAATATGTTACTCCAATTGTTATAACTCTGATGCAAATGCAAGTAATACTAAAATGAAAAGCTATACTAAATGAGGAAGTTTCATTTCATGCACTGCCTTACCTCTTTCCTACCAATTCTGATGACCCTTTCCTCTACATCATTAAAGGGGACCTTCATTCTTTCTAGATACGAAACAACGGCAATAGATGACAATGGAGTCACTACCATTTCGTCTGTCACGATGAAGGTTATCGGTCCTTTGACATATCCTCCAGAAATAGGGGATTTAGGATCAATAAATTTATATTGTGTATAATGATCCTTATATTTGGTATCTATTGGTAATATTTGGTTCCTGAGTTCAAATTGCATAGGAATCGGCGGTTTAGTTAGTTTTTCTTTGAGTTTTTCTGAAATTAAGCATCCGTCCGAACTCAACTCAGTCATGCTTTTGTATAAATTATCAATGCAGCTTAACAAAGAGAATCCTTGAAGCATATGCAACACTCCTCCCAAGGGGAAGGTTAGAAAACTTAAAATAAAGTCGATAAAATCATCTTGCGCCTCAAGAAACAGAATTTGTTCATTTGATTTTCTCCTTAGCACTTTCACAACCATCTTGTCATTGATTTCATCAGATGATTCATCTCCCTCTCGAATCCAAAATTCCGAACGGTTTCTTGGGTCTAAATTACCAACAAACTGTTCCTTTTTAAAGATAAAGTCTGTCAAAGGAGTCTTTGATACCAAAGATAACTTTAGAATATCAATTACCTATTCAAAGCATAGATTAAAGAATTAGTGAGGGAGAAAAAATAATCAACGGAAAGTACATATACGATGTACATACTTAGAAAACATGCCTCTTTCTTGCTGATATTAACGGTTTGTTTATCAATAGTATCAATGTCATTGACGCCATGCTTCTGACGAAGATTTAAGCTTGTTCCAACTTCATTCGCCAACACACAAAGATCGTCAGAAACGATAAAAGTTGAAGTTTCCTTGACAAAACCGTTTTCCTCAATTCCTTTTAGGGAATTTATGGAACTTTCTTGGTTCAATAATTTTCTACAGATACATTTTTGATTCCTGAAGAAGCTCACACAATACCTATTTTCAATTTTGCAAGTCTTGTCCTCACAGTGGTAGTACCTCAACGGCTCTGATTCATCGATATTCAATTTGAGTTTCCGGTAATAAAGTCCCATGGGAACCCTCGGCTTCAGTAGCATTTCTTTGCAGGTTTTATTCCACAGATACTCTTCTCCAAGATCTGACACACTTTTGTACAATGAGCTCAGGCTTCCAAATTTCACTGCGTCGATATTTGACTTCTTAGCCACAAGTCTTGCAATAGTCCCTAAAGGAAATATTAAGAAGCCGAAGAGAGCATCAACAAAATCCTTCCCTGCCTCTACATATAGAACTTTGTTCCTTTCTCTATCCACCATAAATCTCAAGCTAACTTCGTCAACTTGTTCAACTAACTGAGTTGCATCGCCAGCCATAGTATAGCAAATTACCAACCACAGATCACCCTGAGACTAAGAAATTAGCAATTCAACTTTGCCAAAAGTTCCTTATAAAGCATTTTCCTTGGGGTAGTAGCTAGCCTGAAATATCGTCAGGTTATTGTTATGATCATTCATTAAAAACTTAAAATAAATGGCAATAGTTCAGCATATCCCATGGATCAGCACGATTCCATCCATCACTGAATCTTCTCTTAGAAATCGTGGTTGGGCCTAACACAACCCCACAAAACCGGCTTGTGAGGTGAGGATTGCCCCCACTTATAAACACATTGTTAGGCCATGTCTTGTCCGATGTGGGACTCTTAACACACCCCCTCACGACCAGCACTATTGCGCTTGGTTCGTGGACATAAATGGTGGGTGGCCCGATAGCGGAAACCTGATAGCAGGTGGCCCAATGGATATTGGAGAGGCCTTGATACCATCTTAGAAATCGTGGTTGGGCCTAACACAACCCCACAAAATCGGCTTGAGAGGTGAGGATTGCCCCCACTTATAATCACATTGTCAGGCCATGTCTTGTCCGATGTGGGACTCTTAACATCTTCTTTTCAACGTGGATCCTAAGGATAAGTAATTCACTAGTAACCTTCAAAGTGCAGCGACTATGGCAAAGACTGCCCTCCTATCCTATAAAAAAATGCTGCACAAATTCGCTAATATGAAGTTTGATACTAATGATGCAAGTCAGGAGGTAAAGGACAGGTTGCAGCCGAACCTAGTGGTGATTCCCAGCGTACCTAACAAACTATGTCCCCTTATGGCTGGATGATTCAACTCCTACAGAGCCAAACAAAGGGATGCAGAACACTAGTGGAGTAAATTTTAGTGCAGCCATGCATGCACATGACCAGCAACTCCAACATGATCATTGACACATAAAACAACAACAATGTCTCGGATACAACACACAATAATAAAAGACGGAAAGTAATAAAGTTTGAGGTATTTTTTCAGGATATGTCTTATGGACCGGCAGCAAGCCATGCTCAGCAGGCCAGCCAAAAACCATGAAGGTCTTATCTTGGAACTGTCGTGGACTTGGCAATCCACGTAGAGTTAGAGCTTCAAAAAAGCTTATTGCCAATATTCATCCTGGTTTGGTAATTTTTATTGAAACTAAAGAGTTTGAGAATGAAATAAATAAATGATCTTTTTCCCTATATGAGAAATCTTACTCTATTTAAAGCTATCAGTTGATCCACTACTGTTGGAAGCAGAGTTGGGGGTCTTGTATCACGCAACTTGGATCATAAAAAGAAGGGTGCTGTTGGAACATATGCAATGAAGCTACTACTAACATTGGAGCATAAGAAAAGAAATAAATAAAAAATGTTTGAGCAAGAAAATATACCTGTATATGTCACTATTGAGAAGGCTCTTGCAGACGATGAGATCAAAGAAACTCCCTTGGATTTATAATTTTATAAAATGTAAAAAACAATAATTTTGCTTTTCAAACAATATACATTTTTTATACTATATACAACAAATATCCCGTGATTAAAAAGATCATTAAAAATAAAAAATGTCACGTGAACATGACTCAGTTGGGGACGTTGCAGTATGTAGAGACCAGTGTTTGAACCCTGAATTTCTCACTTATTCATCTTAAAAGTGAATTTCTAGCCGATAGACTACTTAACCAAAAAAAATATCATTAAAAAGTATTTTTTAAAGATAATTCTACTAATATATAGTGTAAAATATAAAAATATATAATAGGTTGGTTTGAGTCTGTGTGATCGATTTTAAATGAAGTGAATCCCATAGCCGAATCAACAAAGGTCGGGTTTGTTTGGTTTAGTTCGGTTTTAACCCGAACGTAGAAGAAAACGAAACTATTTTAATTGGTGAGACTGAATTTTCAAATTCACCTCGTTATTGGTTTGTTCATTGCATCCCTAATTCCATTAGCCGTGTAACTATCATATTACTCATATGATATGATTGTTCCATTATAGTGGGATCTGTTAACTCAAAGAGTAGCTTTGAGAATAATTTATCTGCTTAACAACTCAATATAAACAATGAATGTTAGTAATCAGATCGTCAAATTAAAATTTCTTATTAAGTTGAACAACTCTACAAATATTTATAAAATTTTAAAACTATTTGACTCTTAATTAAATAATTTTAGATGAACATATAAAAAACTTTGTGTGCTTGATAATTAATATATTATGACAATGATCAACAGTTTGATTAATGAAATTTATTGTTTATGATAAGATATTAAACGGAGTAACTTATTTCAAAGAGAGTGTTACTATTTGTTATGAAGAAAAACGCGCAACAAAAGCAAAGAATGACAACATGTTAAGTTTTTAGAAGAAAGGAAACATAACCTTCCAGTTTTGGCGGAAAATATGGGGATGTGGGTGGAAATCAACGTATATAAATCACTCGTATGTTTTTGTTATGCTTTGTTTCATAAAATAAAACATTTTCCTTTCATCTTGAAATACTCCTTTGGGAGTCGACAAATCTCCACGTATATATTTTAGTGTAATCAGGGTATTGTAGATATTAATCCTTTGAATCGAATAAAAAACACACACATTGATATCATTGTTAAATTAATATTTTTCAATAAACTAAAATGTCACACAAAATTTAACAAGCTTTCTTGAAAATGTTAAATATTGTCTCGGGTCACTCTTTAAGAATTAAATAGTAAGCTTTTGTAAAAAATTATGTATTTAAAGTATTGGAAATTGAAGTATTTAACTGTTTTAATACATAATTTTTTAATTTAAAATCTTTAAAAAGTTTCAGGAGTTACTCCTTAGTAGTTTTTTTTTATCTTATCATCTTCTCTGACTAATGGTCTTAGGATGTGGGTTCAACTTATACTATCGGTGTGCGGACTTTGGTGAGTCTTGAAATCTGCTTTGATCCCGGTGAATCTCTTGATCCTCACTCCTCCACACTGTGTGAATCCAATCATTAATCTACTTTACAAAAGAATATTGATATATATTTTAGGGTTAATTAAGTTTTTAGTCTCTATAAATATTCACAGTTTTGTTTTTAGTCCCTATAAAATAAAATCACACTTTTTAGTCCCTATAAAAATTTTCATCTGCATTTTTAGTCCCAATAAATTTTTCCATCAGCACTTTTAGTCCCTGTCAAAAAATTTCATCAACAGTTTTCGTCCCTAAAATGCTTAAGGAAAATGTCACAGAGACTAAAAATTGTGATTTTATTTTGTAGGGACTAAAAACAAAACTGTGAATATTTATTGGGACTAAAAACTCAATTAACCCTACTTTTTATATAAGATTAAGAGGAGCAGTATAAAAAAGGACATGTTAGTGTCATCTTTCCACTGATAATGGTAATGAATGTTACAAATGTTTTGTTAATGTCTATCCTTAAACTAATTTAAGATTTCGTGTTGGTTCCCAAGTCACAAGCATCTTACATGGAAGCAAACACTCAAAAGGATGAAGAAACAGGCGATTACGCGCTGAAACACACACTCATGCGCCTTGAGCATGCTGCCAGACGCCTTGAGTTTGTGACATACGCCTTGAGAAAGAAATTGTTTCAGACATGAAATCTTAACTTAGCTTATTGGAAAATGAAATTGCAAAAAATAAAATTATGGGTTGCCTCCTTTTCAGTGTTTGTTTACTGTCATTAGCTTGACGATATGGGTTGTCTCCCATTCAACGTGTGTTTTACGTCTCGAGCCTGGTGGATATGTCTATGTTGTGCTAGGGAGCCCTTGTCCTTCAGGCTCCTTGTCTTCATACCACTCAACCTGATCACAGTCTTCAGCTGTCAGGTTTTCCCTTGCTTCCTCTTCAACGACCTTTCTTTTTGCATATGCATCTATCACTCCTTTGATGAAAAGCCACTCTGGTGATTGATTTATCTGTTCATAGTAGTCTTCCATCTCATGATATGTAACCTTGAAGGATTTGTACTCATCTTGGGTTCGAACAATAGTTTTCCCTTGTTCTCCATCCAAGATCAGATTAGCAACTGTAAAAAATGTTCTTCCTATAATTAGTGGGTACTCCATATTTTTCCTTGTTTTTTATATCACAATGTCATCAAGTATATACTTGTTTTTTGTTGAAGAAATATTATCCAATATTTATGTAAGGATATATTTTCAACTAATGGGAGTAACATTTATTTTTAGTTGAAGAAATATTGTTAAATAATAATATTTTTCTATGTGGGTAAAGTGGGTGTATAGTATTAAGGTATGAATATGGATTGAAAAAATATAATAGAACTAATCATATAGGTTAAAACAACTTAGATATTGTTAGGAGTGATTGTTTTTCTTTTCTTTGTCTATTAAAAAAATAGTGGTTGATTTTTTTTACACCGAAAATAGTGATTGATTTTATAATAGATAAAACTTGTGTTCGAAAAAATGAGAGAATTATGTTATATATGTTGTCATTTTTGTTCACGTGTGCATATATATTATTTCCATAGTCGTATAAGACTATTAATGTTAATTAATAGTGAAATTTTACTAGAACAATGATAAGTTTGACACCTAAGATTTTATTAAATAAGAATTAATGATACTCTTTTTTTTCTTTCCAATTTTGAGTGGTTATATGATCATATTGTTTGAAAAGAGAATATTAATTAATATTACATTAATGTGAAATCGATTATATGAATTGAAATATTATTATTATGGTCTATTGTAATTTTAACGGTCAATCACTTTATGAGAAATACGTAATGCTTTTGTTCGGAATGGTTCAGTGTGAGTTCATTCATTTAATTGATGTCCAATGAGAGGTTAAATTATCATTTTTTTGAAGGAAGGTTAAATTATCATTTGTTAAGTTATTTAACTGTTGTTGAATTGGATTGTTGCAATATATTTCCATCATCATTTATTCTATGAATCCTAATTTAGTTTTGAGTTTCTATCCATATTCTATATCAAATAAAAAATCTAACTATATTATATATCAAATTAAAAATCTAACTATAATACCATATTTCCATATACTTATATAGAAGTACCAAAAGACAACCTTTTGCACAATTATTTTACCAAGAGTTACACTTTTTGAAGATTTGGAATCTCTGCAAACTATATATTTGATGATAGTAACTTCATAGAATGGAGTGGCGGTGAGGCAAAGGAGAAAACATGGAGGTCCAACTCAAATACGTTTGCTCTCATGTAACATTTTTGGTTGCATAATCTATCTTTTATCTTCATTTGACTCACACAATAAAACATTTATCACAAATTGAAAAATAAATTTCAAGTGATGTAGATTTTGATTCCAATGAAGCTAACACATAAGTCATTATAAAATATTGTGATCATGTTCACTGTAACGACCAATGTTTTTTAAATTGAAATTCTCTATTAAAAAACTTTACACGCCGTAAATAACTTGAATTCCATTATAGGTCATAAAAAGGGGGAGGAAATTTAAAATACACTAAGATCCTAAGACTTGACACTGCGATTCGGCCCCAACGGACTCCAAAACGGCTTATACATGAAAAAGAAACAATTGAGTGGGGTGAGATATTACGATCTCAGTTAGTTCCCAAATTCGAGATAAAACATATTATGCCACATTGAAAACATTTATCAAACTATAAAATAATATATGATACCTTTAATTTACGATGAAACTGCCATTGGTAACAAAACTGATAAAAAATATGCATGTGTTATCTTAACTAACTACCACGAGCACAACTTCTATTGTGTCTGCCAAATCATTTAGGTGTGGGTTACCCAATGTGATTTGTATTGTCGATGTAGTACGAACAATCTTCCTCTTTCTCTAGTTCTTGTTGAGATAAATTCTAAAAATCTTGTTTTATGTTTTAATGATAACAAAACATTTAAATTATGATTAAATGAATTATGAGATTATTTGTTATTTAACTTGTGTTCTTGAGTGAATTTTTAAATATAGGTTACAAAGCAAGCAAATATTTTTAAGAACATTCTCAAATCTCATCTCCACTCTCTATATTGGCTTTGCAAAAGTCGGTCCAAGCAAGACAAAATGAAATTCATTGTTAATCATGGGAACAAAGATTTTGGCATTTAAGGAAGAATTCATTTGTCAAGGATCATTGTGGAAATGTGGTACAAAAGGAACATATTTATTATGATACACTCTCAAAGGAATGTAAAGAATTAAATAAATATAGATCTTATGAAGAAACAAAAAGGAAGCCATAAGCATTAGACAACACATCAAGAATAAAGGACAAAGCCAATGAGAAATGGACAACACATCAAGCTAAAAACATAGTTTTAAAACTCGGCTCGGTCATCGACTCGGCATGGCTATTGTGTCACTGAGTTAATGGTCGAACCACTGAGTCACTAGTTAAACTGCATGACTGAATCGGATTAAACCGGATAACTCGGTTAGATACTCGGTCTTAAGATTAAATTTTTATAGATTTTAACCAGATTAAATCGGATTGAACCGGTGACTCGGTCACCTAAAAACTAAAAAAATGACATATAATATGTATATTTGTATATCTATATTTTTTTAAAAGAGTATAACTATATTTTGTTGACAACAACAAACAGATGCATATCAATTAATATTAACATAATACATAGATTTTCTACAAAAACATATGACATGTATATTTTTTTATGGGAAAGATGATATGTATATTATATTAGTATTATTATTGTTATATTATATTTAATAATGATGTTTTCTTCTTGAAAAAAAAACTATGTGTCCCTTTAATTTTAATAAAAGAAGATGTTATACTTAAATATATATAATAAATTACATTTGTTAATATAATCAATTAGTTGTTGTAGTGGTTAAGTTTCTCATGATGTGCGGTTTAATTCCTGTTGTGGCCAGTTTTTTTAAATTCGAAATTTTTTCTTAACTTTCTTAACAGTAAAATGTCAAAGTCGTTGAAGCACTGATAATCAGTATTAAATAAGACATTAATTAGTATTAATTAATATTAAAGCAGGCATAATGGAGCATTAATCCGAGCATTAAACATAAAATATTTATTAAACCGAATTAACTCAGAAAACCGGCTGAGTCACCGGTTTTTAGCGAGTTTGATCGGTTTTTACCAATTTAATAACACGGCCAATCCGATATTAGCCTCGAATCAGACTACACACCGGTTCGATCGACCGGTCCGAGCCGGTTTTTAAAACTATAGCTAAAAGTATGGAATAAAATTAAATCCCTTTGTACTCTCTTTCTTTCCCTCCAAGGCGTGAGAAGGCTACAACTCATCAAGGGAAATCTTGGCTGCCAACTTGCATACAAAACTTGCATGCCACTATTCATGATGTCACACTTTATTGCAAGTTGTCCAAGCAGAATTGTGAGAACGTTCTCAGAATCTCAGAACATTCTGCAAAGCATTATTACACAAGAGTATTTCACTTAGATGAATTGACAAACTTTTCTCTTCCTTTTTTGCCCTCAGGAGTGTGTGTTTATTACAACAACAAGGGACTTTTTCCATCTATAAATACAAGGGCTTGCAAAGAGAAGAGGCAATGATAAAGTATAAATTCACTTACTTGATTTTTCTACACATCAAGAACACTTTAAAGATTCCTTCATCGTGTGCACTACTTCAAAATCCAAGAGCAACTCTTTTACTTGAGTTCTTTACAAAGGCAAAAACATTGTAAATCTATAGCAAAAGATTTCTAAAGAATCACTAAGTGTTTTAGTGATAGTTATTTGTAAAAGACAGTGAGTGAAACTAGTGTGAAGCCCAAAAAGGTGAAAAGAAGTTGTATAGATCCAATAAGTGATCTAAGAAAAAGGCATAGTTGAGATATAGTTAATACACAACTACATATTGGAAAATCTCACAGTATTGTGGGGACTGGAGTAGCCCAAATTGGGTGAACCAAGATAACTTTTTGTGTGTAATTTATCTCTCCCTATCTCTTTTCATTTTCGCAATTTCACACACTTCACAATTATTATTGTTTTATTAACTAACTAACTAACTCAATCCAAGTATTCACTTTTGGATCAAAATTCAAACCCCCCCTTTCTTGTAATATTATTTTACTTCAGTTTTTTCTCCTTTTATATGATCAAATGAACTAACAGAATGGAAGGACAATGGAATTTGGGGTTGCATGTTGAATTTGATTGAGAAGAGAAGATAATGGTTTCTTGGTAGTGTGGATGTTGTTCATGGTGTGATGATAAGAAGAGGAAGTGGAAAAATTTGATTCTCACACTTGGTAAGAGCTATTTATAGGTGTCAAGGTCAACTTACTCCTTTTCCCTCATTAAGCAT
>Ga0315915_1004074_pt1 | contig 18457 bp, 9 predicted proteins | sample MpolbnodulesMG_FD_207738 | JGI IMG/M metagenome (GOLD analysis project Ga0315915, IMG submission 207738) | Medicago polymorpha root nodule microbial communities from Los Angeles, California, United States - branched nodules | ecosystem: Host-associated > Plants > Roots > Nodule | place: USA...
AACTATACAACACAAAATGATGATGCTAACTGTTGTTTTTTACTTTTGTTCTTTTAAAAAATTTACAATTAAAAAAGGAAAACCTACCACACATTAGCCATGTCATAATTGATGCAAAAGGATTTGTCAAAAATTTCATGCTTAACAATTGCAAAAGACTATAAAAAAAATGGGCATTTTTTTCTTGATAAATGCACATAGCTATAGCTATGTACGCACAAAAAAAAAGAATTTAAAGAACTAATACTAATAGGGAGCTGTGTTAGAAAACAAGTATCCGATCATAGTGTAAAATAGTTTCAAAAGAAGCGCAAACAAAGAAGAGATTAAGAGTGATTGTTAATTTAAAAAAACTCACAAGAAGATGTCATTTTACACGTTTACAGATGGAACTATAAAGAACGTGAATGTATATTGTTCATGCTTTGCTAATTTTGTTTGTTTAGTTAATGATTATATGCAACAAAACTTGTAAGAAAATCAAATTATTAAGGGAAATAATAGGTAGCAAATTCGAACTTTAAATTCCTTTTGTTCACATAGGTTGTGAAATGAAAGGACTTCTTTGGAAAATAATAACATGTGCTGAACTTATAAATATGAGTCTGGTTGGTATTTACCCAGTACTTCTCTGCGAGATATATACATGATGATTGAATTAAGGGCAAAATAGAAAATTCAAGGGGCACATAAGATTTTGGGGGAGCCGATAAAGCAATGTTAATTATTTTCAGAAAGCAATTCATTTGCTAAACATTAATTAGCAATAGAAATAAAATTAAAGACATGTGAATCGTTCAAAGACAAAATTACATAAAATAGAATAAAAGTTATGGCCATAAAATAGCATTGTGGTGGTTACTACACAAATTTGCGTCCTGTAGTTAAGTCCCTAACGAGTTCGGTAGTTATATACCAGATTCTCTAAATGAGGGCAAAATAGAAAATTCAGGGGGCATAAAAGAATTTGAGGGGGCTGATAAAGCAATGTTCGTCTATTTATAGCCTTAAACAAGTCCTAGATCATAACTACAGTCAAAGGAAGCGTTTTCCAAGGTCCAACCGTCCAAAAATACATTAAACACACCACAAACTGTCCAAACCTTTGGTGAAACGCCACCGTCCAAAATAAACTGAGAGTTTTCGGATTATATAATTCGAGCTTGTCTAATATTTTCAGATTTTATAATCCGAGCAACACATGAATGTGTTTAATCATGATGAAGATCTTTAAAAAAAATAAAAATCTATGTACGTGTTTAAATAAACATCTTTAGCGTAAAGTTCAGCGGAGAGATATTTGACAACATGATGAAGATCATTAGAAAATATCTATCTATTATTTGAAATTCTTATCTTTAGCGTAAAGTCAAGGGGAGAGATTTTTGAGAGCATGATGAAAATCTTCGGAATGTTGAAGATCTTCAATATATCTATATATTATTTAAAACAGAATAAAAACAAAATAATTCAACAACATAAATAAACCAAAGTCTCTAATTAAAATTCTGGTAAAAGACATTTTCAAATTATATAATCCAAACTAAGAATATTTTTTAATAAAAAATTGGGCGTGTGAGAAATAAGTAGGGTGGGAAAAGTAATACACAAAACAAAAACCACTATGGTTTTTGCTCTATAAACCCAATAATATAAGCCCAATCAAAACATAGTGTAGTATTGTTTGATCATTTTATCTCTATTTCCTATTATATTTATATTTTTGTTATGTATTTAAAATGGAGTAGGAGACAAAATATTTAATCCAATTTTTTTTATATAACAACTAGTAGTATACAATATATGAAATTACTTGTTAAGAATAGCGCAAAATAAAAATATCATTTCAACAAAAATAACATATAAATAAAAACAAAATTACAACATATCATTTCAAAGAGCACATATAATATATAATATAGTACAATGAAATAGAAACTGGTAATATTAAACTGCATTTAAATTTTAAAAACTCGAATTATAGCTTGTCCACCACTAAAAATAGATCTAAATCTTAGCTTATCATGACAATGGAAGTTGTTATCGATACAAAATTGCTTCCATCTATCCCCTATTTTTGTAGAAATACTTGGGGCATCTTTGATATATACACGAAATGGCACAATAGCACGATTATCACCACAAAGATTTTAGTTGTCTTAAACCATGAGCTCTCACGTAATCAAATCGACACCTAATTCTCTGCAAAACTTAATTGACAATTATTACGAGTTTCTTTCAAAAAAAAAATATAACAAAAAAGAAGTATTATTATTTTTAAAAAAAAATCTATTTTAATGTACAAAATTATTATTATTTTTTGGAAAAACGAAATTTTCAATTTTTTTAGTTAAGTATTTTTGTTTTTTTGCAAGATAATGCTAGGGTGCCCCGAAAGGTTTTAGGGGTACACTTAAAATTTCTGAAACTAAAAACCAAAGCCTACTTATTACCAGCACAAGAATGTATGGGCCTAGAAATTAAACCCAATTGCACTAAAATTTTACTCTTCCCCCTTTCCATTTTGCTCATTTCTACCCCAAACTTGTAAAATTAACCCCAGCGCAAGTTAGCAACCGCTCAATATCCAGCATGAGTTAACTTGCGCTGGTTTTAGGTCTGCTAACAGAACTACAATTTTTGACAAAATTGTTTTTTAAAGCACCTAAACGTGCATTTTTCACAATACCAATCATCGACTACCAGTACAACTACATTCATTCTTTCAATCATCGAATACCAATCTCTGAAGACATGGGCTTTCTCCTCTGGCTCAAGAGGTGCCACGTCCGTAGGAGGCCTCAGAACGTTCTGCACACGCCTGTACTGCCTCATCACCCGCTCCGGCAAGTGACGGCACTTCGTCTAAGTGTTGGCTATAATCCAATCGGAGTACCAAAAACTTTTGCTTGTTCTGATGTAAAGCAGAACGCAGCGTGAGTTAACTCACGCTGGTACCGAGGGGAGTTAACTTCCGCTGGAGTTCAGCGCAAGTTAACTCACGCCGGATACCGAGAGAAAGTTAACTCGCGCAGGGGTTAATTGTGGACATTCAGGCATATGCAAGGATCTTGTAAATCACATCAGGTAGTTATATTGCTTTTGAATATGTCTTTCGATTGTTTTCAACGTTTCTTTAGTAAGAAGTTGTGGAAAGTATGAGTTATTACTTATTTATTCCATTTTCTGGAAGCCTGAAACCAAAATGGTATGTTGGTTAGTTATTGTACAAAGGAAAATTCATACTCAATAACCTTGAAGCAAAAAGACCCTAGAAAATTAGATCACAATGAATTTGGTTACTTTCTCATCTCTGTTTTGGGCTCGGAGCAGTCACAAGACCACGCATTCATGCAGTTAATTTATTTACACATTTAGATTAATCATTTAGTTACATATTTCTCTTGAAATCAAAGACTTGTGAGAAATCTAATGGTGTAAGAATAAACGATATAAATTTTGAATTTTTTGCATGAATGTTTTGAATCACAAAATCTTTTCATATAACAGTTCAAATTTGACATAAATATTAGGGGTGAGCATATACCTGTGACCCGCCCAGAACCCGCCAAATCTGAACCGAATATCCACAATACGGGCGGGTGTGGTCGGTTGTCGGGTTAAAATAAAGGGAAAATCGAGTGCATATGAGTTTCTACGGTCGAACTCGGATGCAAAATGTTTTTCTATTGAAACTCATGACCGACCGAGAGAGTGACAATATTCTCTATATATAATACTATCATGTGTATTGCTTCCTGTCTAATATATCTCTGCATTAGAGTATGGTCACATCAATAAAGTATAGTGCAAGCTGTCAACTTTTTAGCACTAAAGAGTGTAGGCTAGGCTCTATATTAGAAGTAGAACACGCAAAGCTTAACTGACTTACTATTGCATTTTAACTTTTCCTTTTCCTTTTACATTTTTTAAAACATGGTTCTCTCTCACAATTATTTTAGTAAGATCAGTACCATAGATGAGACACGACATACATGTTGCCAAGACTCCATGAAAAACCCAGTACTTCTATTTTCACGTTTATGGTGCACTAGATGGACGAAATGCAACAAGATGAATCAGTGGTGGCTAACCGAAAGAATCCGCCCGTTCAACCCGCTGCTCCGCTCAACCCGCACCCGACTAAACTGGTGGCTTGTTTGGTCGGAAGTGGATGCATGTTTATGCTTCACGGTTTGCTGCATATTTGCCATTTCCGAACCGAACCCGGCCGAAACCGACCGATGCTTTACCCTAATGGAAACCTCTCCTTTCACTTTCTTTCTCTCCACTCACAATCTTTCCTCCCTCTATCAGCAAAAACAAACAGGCTCTTAGTGATGTATCCAAAAGGTTATGTCCAAGCTGGACTTTGTTTGTGTTCTGGACCGGTCAAAGACTTGGGCTTAACCACTTAGGTCCAATAACAAACCAAGCCCAAATGTTGCATTTTGGCAGAACTATTCACGACACACCCCTTCCCCGCGAGGGGGGTACACGGACAAGGAAGAACAGTTCAAACGTCCTGCAACGTTCGATAACGTCTCTCTACCCACGTTTTCGCGAATATCTCACCGGCGGTTACACTTCTTACAATTTCGTAACCATCGGTCACACATGTGCCTTACAACGGCTCTGCATTCACCTATGTCTATAAATAGGAGGCTCTTAGCAGCCTCCAAGGTAGAATCTTCTTCACTCTGAAACTCCCCATTCTGAACCTCTACTTACTTGAACATCGGAGTGTATGCAGGTACATACTCCCCATTTGATCCAACGCTCACTGAAAGTGCAAACAACCAGCATGAACTACCGCATTCAATACAACACCGACAGCTAGCTTCTAGTAGGTACGATGAGTTTGCTACTAACAGTCCCTTGTTTAAATCAACCGGTTATCGGTTTAAGACATTAAAAAATTAGTGACGTGACCCTACTAATAATAGAGAGTATAAAAGTGAAAATTTGATAAACAATTGTTTTTTCCATTTTTAGCATGACCCGACCTAATATATAGTTAGGTCAAAGAATTCATCGGGAATCAAACCCAGTAAATCAGCGTGTTTGTTTACTGTTAGAATCTTGGAAGCACGGAACAATTCTCTCTCACTCTCTCTTCATCACTCTCAGCAAGCAGCGCCTAATACCGCCATGTCAACCAACACTCCGTCGCAGTTACCAGATTCAGGTGCATTAACAACTGCAACAACAAACCCAAACCCAAACCCAAACCCAGTAGTATCGCCGTCGCTAGTCAATTTTTATAGAATCACCAAAGTTCTTGACCGTTTGGCTACACATTTTGTACCCGGCAATCCAACCGACTCTTTCGATTTCTTTAACCTATGTCTCTCCCTCTCCAGGTATTAATTATTCCTCCTCCTCCTTTTTTATGCTTTATTATTTTTTCTGTTTTAGGGTTAAACTGTCATTTCACTTAGCTGTCAAGTTACATTCCTGTTCCTGGTAAACACAACTAAAACTCACACAACTGTCAGGTCCCAGGTTCAGTCGACCTAACAATTTTGACATTGCTAGTCGAGTTAAACTTTACAGATTAGTTCACTGTCGTAATGAGTCAATTAATTGCGGGACTAATTTATCACATTTCCAGTAGAAGTGGTAAACACAACTGAAACTCACACAGGTGAAGTTTTGGGTTTAAACCTGATAAAGTTGTTCAACCTTACGGTATTGACATTGCTAGTGGAGTTAGACTTTCCGGACTAGTCTTCTATTGTAATCTAGTCTTAAAATTGATAGAGGGACTATTTTATCGATATTGCCTATAGACGAAGTGGAAAACACGAGTGAAACTCACACACAATTGCGAGGTTCTGGGTTCGAACCTAAGTGAAAATGTTCGATCTAATAATTTCGATATTACCAGTTTAGTTAGCTTCATGGACTAGTTCTTTGAGTCATAATTAATAGAGGGGATAATTTGTCACTGATATGAAAATAATGTGGGTATTGTTTTTGGTTAGAGACTGATTTGGGCCTAAAAAAATTGTGAGGGACCGAATTAGGTTTTTGGTCTAAATTTTACCTTCAAGGTAACGATGAACATTCATTATCGGTATGATGGTATATATAAATAATAACAAATGGGCTTAATAAATTGATATTGAGATGTTTTAACTTTTGAAATCGTGAAGATGGTACTGTAGATGTGATTTGTTTCTATTTTTGTTAATGGATTTACTTTGACATGCAGAGGGATTGATTATGCACTTGCCAATGGTGAAATTCCACAGAAAGCGAATGAACTACCTATTTTGATGAAACAGGTGATTTCCACTGCAAAATGTGGATTCATTTTTATGATTTTATGGCTTTTTGCTTATTTCTTTGGTGTGTGTGTGAGGAAGAAGTTTATGTCATATTTTATTAATTGCTATGCCAGTAGGTTTATGGCTTTTACTTTTCCTTTTACACACAGATGTATCAAAGAAAGACTGATGAGTTCTCACTAGCAGCTGTGATGGTTTTGATGATATCTGTGAAGGTAAGTTTGTTTCTCGGCGTTGATGAATTTACATTCGTTGTGTCTTGTGAAAGGTTGCTATCTTTTTTATAAAAAAACTGCTTAGTGGCACTGTTGACTAAGGATAACTTGGTTATTTTCTTCATGAAATGTAATCCACCAAGGGGACTCTTACACAGTGCCAAGAATGATTTAGGAGCATTTGTTTAAGTTATCGATTTCATGAAGTTTTTCCTAATCTGATTGCTTTTTAATTCTTGATGATTATTACTTATTTTCACAAGTTTTTGTGCTATACCATTGCCATACATAGAGCCGCTTATGATTTAAACGAGCTTTGCTGTATTTATCTATGTGTTTGTCTAGAATCTGGTGTTATGTATCACAACATTTCTTAAGATGTGAATTTACTACTGACACCGTTTGTTATTATAGAATGCATGTACAAATGGATGGTTCCAGAAGGAAGATGCAGAAGAACTTTTAACTATTGCTGACGAGGTTTGCTTATATGTTAATTATTATCATTCTCGTCATTACTATTTTTGCTATGTGCCAATTTGTCACAACTCACAATCATCTTTCAAAATGTAGATAGGAAAGATTTACTGCACCCTGGGAAATGCAATTGCCGAACCTAATTCTTGCCATCCTGCAGTGTTAACTATAATGGAAAGGTAGGGATCCTTGAAACTTCCTCTAGATATCTTCTCCTACATCTTTTATCTTATTTTTGAACTAAACAATAATATTTTGCTATGTGTTTTTATGCAACTATTACCGGTGTTAAGTACAAGAAACTAGGACAAACCAAAAGACCTTCAAGAAAAAAATGTGTCTGAAATTAGATGATCCCTCACTATTTCTGATATGCAACGGTAACAATTTGTCTTTATGTGACTTCCTTGCAGGTTCTATCCCAATATGAAATTGGGTCGGGTAATTGTGTCAATCGAAGCCAAGGTGGTTGTCTTTGATAGTCAAATTTTGATTGTCAAATCTAGTCATATTTCATATTGAGAACATATTTAATATCATTTGGCCTGCATTGCAGCCTGGATATGGAGCTTCTGCTGTTGACTTCCACATCACAAAGAATAATGTTCAACCAGATAAGAAAATTGTAAGAATCCCCTGAATTGATTTGTTTTGTTAAACATCGTACATGTGACAAACTCCCAACATAGTCTCTATTTCTCTGCCAAAATAAATCTGTAACCATTGATTTCCTTTTGTATATAAATGACCTGTCTACGTTCATTTTTATATTCTTATTTAGCATTTCTCTGTTTTAAGTATCACAACTTCAAGTTAGGTGCAGCGTGTGAGTCACTCAACTTTTAGGATGCGGAGTTTTTTATGGTTTCTTTGCACGAATTTGTTTCATAGCATAATCCTTAATACCTAATGTTTTCTTAACGGGAAATCTTGGTGCTTATCAGAGTTGAGCTAAGTTCTCCTTGGTGAACTATGGTGCCTTTCTTACCTGTTTAACCATTCTTATGTTCATAATTGGGTGTGTTTTTTTATTCCTTAGTAGTTTTGCTTGTTTCTTAATATAATGGTATGGCTCTGTTAGACTCAAGAGTCAAGAATATGCTCTCAAAAGTAAGACAATTTTATTAATAAAAATTCTGGATTAGAATTTAGAATTAGAGTACAACAACAGAGTACACCCACCTAAAGCCTTAGCATAGTGTTCTCCTCACCCACACAACAACCACCACCAAGCATTTTCCCTGTAAGTGGGATCAGCTACATGGTCTCACCCACACACAATCAGAAAATTTCCCACTAGCAATATAACTGCTACCCCAAGCAATATAACTGCTACCCCAAGCAATATAACTGCTACCCCAATCTCTAAGCTTAAATACAAAATCTCTCTGGTTTTGCGAATGTGGTAGGTGATGTGCAAGTTGTCTAAGAATTTCATCCCTGTCAATCAAATCATTTGCCACAACCTCTACTAAACTCTCACCTGGTATATAATGGATAAGTATTGGGGGCTTCTCACGAAGACCAATTCATAAGGAGTAGAGCCATGAGTCCCTGAAATGTAATGTTGTGCAAATCTACCCAACGAAGCCAAATAGACCATTGTCTGGGCTGCTACTATGTAAAATAGAATCAATAAATCTGTAATCCCCCATTTAGTACCTCTGTTTGCTTATACATTTTAGGGCGATAAGCTGATCTGGTAAAAATAATGGAGGGTGTGCAAGTTGAGTTGGAGTTGTAATGCTAACAGGAAGACAATACCTTCTGACAAAGACTCTCTTAAGTCCTTTCTTTGATGATATAAGACATCTCTTGATGTTTCATGTTTCTTAGCAACTTCAATCGTTCTCCCTATGGGAAGATCTTGAAGGACACAGAGAAAAGGGAAAAGTGCAACTACAGAAATTTTGTTTTTTAGCAAGTTTATGAATGTAGATCATGTTATTGTAGGATTTTGGGACACAACATAATTGCAAGGAATAATGAAGTATGATAGTTCTAGAACCTGCAACAAACCTGTCAACTATAACTATATGATGAATGTCAGGATAAGAATTGTATGATAAAAAGTGTTGGAACAAAAGCTCGTGTGGTCTATGGCACTAGAGTTGATAATCCTTACATCCCGAGGAATAATAACAGTTACATGAAAGGGTAAGGAAGATAAATCTTACCAATCATGGCTAGAGAACAAGTGCCTGACGACTTACTGCGATATTCAGTAGGTATATGCAAACCTTTCAACTCATTCTTATTGAGAGTTGTCCATGCATAACAACACCCGAGTACTGTACTACCTTTGTCCCCCTTGACCAACACACAAGAATTAAGAAAAATAGTTTTGACATTATGTTTGTAACAATGTACAAGAATTAAGAACAAGTAAGATAAATTATCCTTCAATTACTGAGAGTTAAATGACCGGTCTTTTAATCCCTCCATTTAATTAGGGGTGTTTTTGTGGAAAAATAATTAATGCATCTGGTAACTTGGAAAGGGCCTTATAAAAGGGTATGAGAAAATTTTACAAAAGGGTTTCACACATAGGGACAAAGGTAGTATCAGGTAACAACATAGAGAATAGTACTTAAAGGATTGATACTTTAGTGGAAAGTAGCAAACGACTGATGTACAAACAAGATCACAATCAAAGCCGGTCGCAGTGACTACAAACAAATATGAGAGGAGTCCATCTGACATTAGTGGTAGGGTGTGTAGCCTCACACTTAAGAGAATTATGAGCTTGTGGTTGGTTGTGGGTTTTCGGGGGTTAGGTTGAACTGAGAGAGGCGCTCCTGATTGAGTCATCAGTTAGACTGGCAGTGGCAGTAAGTACTGCGTTTAGACTGGCAGTGGCAGTAAGCAGTGCATAGTGCTCCCATTGATGGACCATACTTATAAGGGCACAATAAATGTGCTAGAGGATGCAATGAAGACATCCAAAGCAACTACGATGAAGGCGGCTAGGGTTTGACACACGAGCACAGTCTCCCAGTACCAATTTGAAAGATATTGAGATCACACATTGACTAGAGTTATGGCCAAAGCAGGCCTTATAAAGCTTTGACAACCAACATCGTCCCTTGATCAAACTTTTAAGATTAAGTTATACCTAACTCAAATTCTAAGATACTATTAGAGTCTATCGTAGATCTGTTATTGGGTGACCCATATTTATATATGCTCTAGGTATCTAGACCTAGGTTTGAATGGGTATTGTTATTTGCCTGCCAACATTTGTTCGCGCTCTAGATGTCTTGTCGGTGGTGTGTAGAGATCCCACATCAACGACATAAATGACAAATGTTCTCCTTCTCACCTCGAGCTAACATTTGTGGAGGAGTTTTCCCTATTGAAAATTATAAGAAAAAACTAGAACAAGAGAAAAATATGAATATTATTCGATGATTTAAATGTTCAAAACTAAACCATTTTACAGAATGTTTTGGTAACCATGTTATTGGCATGAAGTGTCTATTGATTTGCCAATGACTTATCTTCGTCGGAGAACCAGGCTGGCCACCTTCAATGGGAATTCCCCTCTCAACCACAATTTTTCTATCTACAAGGCTCTCCCCCAAGACCTTGCTTAAAGGATGTTAGTTGAGTTCTACTTGGACCAACATCATGTTAGTATACCAGTATATAGACTAATTCTAGTCGATGGTAATTAAAAAATATCTTGTCCTAATTATTATAGGCTATCACGGTGACATTTATAGAAAATGATGTTGTTAAATAGCAACTACAACACTATAGCATAGTGGAATTTGAACAAATCATTCGATATCGTTATGCGATACATATTTGGTACAAAAGGTTGTCAAATAGCGGCACTATATCATTGTTGCGTAGCGAAATTTGAATAAACCGCCATTTTCCACAATCCGCAACACTAGAAAAAAAAAAAAGTAAAATGTTCTATCCCAAAATAACTCTACTTATTTGCAGAATTTTTTGTCAATATATATTATTAATATTTGTTATTTGAACATGCCATATATTTTAACTTGCAGTATTTACTGGTGGCTCAAATTGATAACATTGAGACATCTGCATGCCTCATCAGCCCTCAGCAAGTAAAGTATGATTTCTTTTAACTTTCTTCTTACAATTGTGTGGAAGGGCTGTAAATGGATGCTGATTATGACTATTTTTGCATCTTTGTAGTTTTCTCTTGAATGGAAAAGGAATTGATACAAGGACCAACTTTCGAATGGTCTGTTTCTTTGTTTGAATACACATTATAAATTATTTAGTTTAGACTGGCTTAACAGTGTAACACTATTTTGCTATCTAAATGTCATTTTGTTTCTCAGGATCCTGGACCACAGATGCCCACCAGTGTGACTAGTATCCTTAAATTTGGGACAAATCTTCTTCAAGCTGTGGGCGAGTTCAAAGGTGAGCATTTAAATTAGTGTTTTATTTCCACCCAGTTGTCCTGGTTTCAATGTATACTTCTTACTATACTATTACCATTACCATTGTGAAGGTCATTATATTATACTTGTTGCCTATATGAGTGTTGCATCGTTGCCTGCACATCCAGTGCTTCCACCAGATTATGTTCAGCCTGCAGTTTCTGTTGATTCAGGTATAATTTGTATGTTCAGGATAACATTTAGGACAAAACTTAGGTGCGTTTCATTTCCTTAGGTTCTATTCTTATGGTTCTTAACCTAAAATACATATTTTGTGGTTATAACAAACTTTGAGAAATTATGGATTTGAGAAAATCATAAGTAGTTAAGTTAAGAACCATAGGTAAACCCCCAAAGGAAATGCACCTAAGTTTTTTCCATAAATTTACCCTGAAATTGTATTTGACTTCTTTTTCTTATTAGCCCACCATTTAAATTCATTGTTGTATTTTTGTTTTTTGATTGTTCATTCTTATCATTTTCCATTTTTATGTCTATAGATTCAGATATTATCGAGGGGGCATCACGAATCTCACTTAAATGTCCAATAAGGTATGATTTAACCTTCTTCCTTCACAGTATGATTTAATCTCACTTTTTCTTCATAGTAGTCAATAGCACGCTATAGCGGCGTAGCGGCCAAGAACCACTACGGTGGGTGTCATAGCCGACCCCACTTAGTGGGATAAGGCTTGGTTGTTGCTGTTGTTGTTGTTGTATTACTATTTGACACCCTGCCCTTCTTTTTTGCCACTACTACCTTTTTGCTGTACAGTGAGCAAAACCTTTTCAAATACAGTAGTTTTAGAATACTTTTTATCTGTTATGTTTCTCTTGTGCATGTGTTTATTCTCCTTGCTTGGTAATTGATATTAGTTCATGAACTCTCGTGTATGCCGTCTGTGAGCAGCAATTTTATTCAACTTATGAGTTTGTAACCACAGTTTATGACAACCATCAACTTTTAGTATGAACTTTTTAGCATTAAACTATTCACAATAATCTTTTAAAGTTCGTCTAGCAAGTATGATTCTTCTGCAGGCTTCTTTTATATTTATCCTGTAGCTTGTATTATTTCACCAGAATGCTTTACTTTGCAGACTCTATGCTAAAGACCATCTGTTCAGTTGTCCTTAAAGTTTGAATTTTCACTTTTCTTTTTTTTTTTTTTAAATAAAAATTGATAGTCCTGTGTTCTCATTTTTACAAAACAGCCGTACACGTATCAAGACTCCTGTTAAAGGAAGTTCATGCAAACATTTTCAGGTGAGTGATTCCTGTATTAGCATCACATAATATGGAGAATGCTAAGGGGGGTTGCTGACTCATTATACACTTGTTACTTACCATTAATAATAAATGTGGCTTAGAAGCCTATTGTTCATTTGTTTGCAATCAAGTAATTTGTAGTGGGAGCTTATGCCCTTCTCTGTTATATGGTTTTTAATGTCTGTTTTTCCATTATTTAAGTTAGAAAGTTCTAAAAGTTACCAGTGTTGTTAAATAGAGCTGGATTTTAACAAATGGCTATTGTCCCACAGTATGCTATTTAGTACAAAATATTGTGAATTAGTGGCTATAGCGGCACTATAACACTGCTGCGTAGCGGAATTTCAACAAACCGCAACTTTCTGCGATCTGCAGTGGACCCCACTCAATGCTACCTAAATGTTTGTAGAATAATAGTTATGATAAAGTGAAAATCTTATAATGTGGTTCTGTGTACGTGGGTGGCTGGGCCTATGTGTGTTAATATATTCCCGGTTTGTTTTCTCCCCTACCTTACATTTATGTTCTCTTTTCTGTAGTGCTTCGACTTCGACAACTTCATTAAAATAAATTCTAAGAGGCCATCTTGGCGCTGCCCCCATTGCAATCATCATGTCTGCTATACAGATATTCGTCTTGACAGAAACATGATTGAGGCAAGTTGATTTAGTTCTTAAACCTTTCAAGGAAATTACATTTGTTTATCTTCTCTCTCCCAGAGTCAATTTGGTAATTTGGGAATGTATTGTTTAGTACTTGATTTTTCATGCCAAACTCTTACTCCTTCCATCCCTAATCTTTGGTCATTTGAGGTTTGAACATACATATTAAGAAATAATGAAGTTAGATAAGTTTAGACCCTTTTACCCTTAGCTCATTTAGTAAAAGTAAAATTCATTTAATGCATGCTTTTTAGTTTTTGTAAAGGGACTTGTATTTTGATTTCTTATTAAAACCAACGTTTTGGGATAAAAATAAAAAGCTTAAAGGACCAAAGGTTAGGGATGAAGGGATCAGTACCATAATTCCCACCTTTCCCAATTTTTTCAATGGCAAACCAAGTTGGCCCTAGGGATGAAAGAAAGGTTGAAAAGAAAAGAAAAATTAACCTTTATTTTCCTCTTTCTAAACAAAGATCCTGGAAAAAGTTGGTGAGAACATCGTGGAAGTGATTTTTGAAGCTGATAGATCGTGGAAGGCAGGATCGGAAAATGATCATGACATGGATAAGATACAGAATAAGGCCCACGATTGTGACATAGAACAGACTGAACAACAAGAATCTACTTGCTCCCCTGATGCTGTTTCCAATATTGTGGACCTCACGAACAATGATAATGATTTGGACATAATGGGCACTTGTGAAACTGCAGATAGAAAACCTTTTCGGGCTTCTGTTCCCACTGGCGATCAAATAGAAGACAACTTTTGGGCTGGACTTTATATTGCTAACAGTGGATCTGGTACCCCTACAGCAGGTGTCGACCTTCCTGTTCTGGCTGAGGCCGTTTCTCCTGTATTTAATCAAGAAGCTGAGGGTCATGACAATATTCTTTCCATGAATTCTGTCATGCATAGTCAGTTATCAGAACAGATTAATTTATCACTGATGAATTATACAAATTCACTTGTAAACGAGTATGGGAGGTCATCCTCGACATCGAGGCATATTGACAGGACTCCTTCAGCTATTCAGGCCCTTCCAGTCCAATCTCAGACATTAGGAGCACAGCAAAATTCAGTAACTAATTTGGATTCCTTGATAACCAGCAGTCCATCTGCTACTCCTCATGTTTCTTTGCCCAGCCCTGCCTCTGCAGATCCTTACAATGCCGTACTGAGTGATGCAGAAAGGCAACAAATTTTTTCTCAATCCTCATTGAACATGCCTCCAGTCTCTACAGAAACACAGGTTCGATTTATTAATGCTCGGTTGTCATTCCTTGTATTGGCTGGCAGTTTTGGGGACACATAGTCTGTTTAACTTGCATCTAGAGTGCCAACTTTTTGTTTTTCTTTATATTGTTGTTCCTTTAAAAGAAAACATCACAACCGCTCATATAATAAAAAAAAAATTACTTAACTTGAATCCCATTTGAAAATTGGTTTTGGGATTAAAATAGTTCGAATATATTACACAAAAAGTCAGTGGGAAGACAAATTTTTTGGTTTTGTGAAAGCAGGAAACAGTAACATTAGTTTGTTTAACTTTACAAATAAATTATACAAGATCAAGATGTGAGTCTCTTACTTTCCAGCTATATTTTTGGTACTGAATAATTATTATACTTGGTCAACTGGTTGATTATTTATTGTCTTTACTGTTATTGATGCCTGTAATGTGTTCATTTATTAATCTAAATATCTTTTAAGAGAAAGCTCACTTTTTTGTGTTTCTTGGTGTTTATGACTCTTGCACTTACTTTTCATTGAACTCAGAACCGGGTGCCAACAGTTAATACGTCAGCCCCAACTAACCGAGTGCCACCAGTTAATACGTCATCTGCAACTCGTAACCGAGAACCAAGTCAATCGCAAAACCGATCATACAGAACAAGTATTCTGAACCAATACAAAAATTCACACCTGCAGCGAACTCTGAATCCCCAGGCACGCCAGCCAATGCTACCATCAAATGCTCAACGATCTCACGTTCAGCAAGGGGGTTCACAAGCTCATGCAGCTGCAGCAAGTAGCCAACAAGCCAGAGTTATGGCTTCATCACGTGTTGCCAGACAAGGTAATTCTCAAGCTAGGATTGTTTGGACAGCTGGAGCTACTGTATATACTATACAGACCTGGCTGCCAGGCAGTCCCAATCATTTTTATCGCAGAATCAAACTTGTGTAGAGCCACGTATTTTACAGCTGATAGTTTCTTGGGTTTAGCAGGAGAGCAAAGAGGACCACCAGTGCAGGCAGTTTCTAGGACTGACGAATTGTTCAATTTGCAACCAGATCAGAATTGGCATCCTACTTCACGAATGCGTGGAAGTCTTTCAGGTCAGCAACTTACTGATGATGTTAGGCAGCGATTAATTATGCCATCATCACAAGTTCAAAGTCCAAGATCACAAGGTCCACAACCAGGCCTAACAACATCTCAACGGGATGCGCTAATTGCTAACAGTAGAAATGCTCATAGCAATCCTTCAAAACCGTAATACTTTTGGAAGCTTTTACTTGCGCATGATTGGAAATATAGATATAGATGTTACATTATTAGAGAGCTTAACGTCATTGTCTTATATGCATAGGTTGTAAATATATTTGGCACTAGATGCTGCTAAAAAAAATAAAAAATAAATTGGCTAGTCCATAGAGGTGGAAAACACAAGAACATGTATTCAGGTATGTTGATTGTAACTTGATTTCTTAACCACGGAATTGAAAGGGAAAAAATGTTATATTTGCATCAATATGAGTATTGATTTATCAAGGTGAAGGCAGTTAAGGGAAAACCGACGATGACAAAATCAACGTGCCTATATATAATATTGTCTATACAGTTAAAAGAAAATAATTTATCTTAATAAATAGGAACTGTAACTTCATTTTAAATTTATTGGAGATGACTTCTTTCGGATCGCAATGCATTGTCTAATTTTTTAGAGAAATGATATTTGTATAACTATTTTGTGACAACTTCTGTACAACTTTCTCTTTCATTCTCACATGATGTTCTTATCCTCTCTCTTCCTTTTTCTCTCTCCATTGTTTTTGACCAATAAGAAAAGAGAAAAACAAGGTTGTCACTAAAGTTGTCATGAAATGGATGTACAAATATCATTGCTCAATTTTTTATTCCCGTATGCTGCTATATTTTTTCCCTTGCTGTTTTTTTCCCGGCCTTTTTGAGGGTTTTGGCTTGGCCCCCTCTCATATTATATATTTTTCTCTTTTTAATAATATATGACGTTTCAGACTACCTTGATGTTTCACATATCTCTTTTCTTATCGATTTTTTTTTTTTATTTTTTTTTTATAAATTTATTCACCTATTACTAATTGTTAAATTTTCACGATTCTTTTTGTTTTTTTTCCTGCTGTTTTTACCTTTTTAAGTTTTGTTCTTTTGTATGCCTCTCATTATAGGTATCAGGGTGTTTTTGAGTGATACTCAGTTTAACCAAGTGGCTGTTCCTAAGCAGTCTGTGAACACATCTAAAACAAACACTATACAACTGTGTTATTATAAAATAAGTCTAAACAAAACTTCCCAAAATGCTCTCATTCTATGTTTAAATTAAAATTAGTATAAAGAAATGTCCTGAAAAGATGCATAAAACAGAAATGTACTTTTCCTTTTGATACTTTGTAGTTAGGGTCAAAATATATTAACTCTTTAATTGATCAAGATTTATATTTATATGGTCAAAGTGATCTAACCAAAGTTGATAAAATAAGTGATCTAACAAAATTCATGTTCAACCCCCACAATAGTGGGATATGCGTTGGAAAAACATGTTTTAAAAAGTTTACTCTTAACACTCTTTGATAAAAATGCATAAATATATAAGCTATAATTTATTTCAGTTTACTTCAAAATGGAAAAAATTTATTCCAGAATTTGGTATGAGTGTTGGGAGGAATCGACTTACAGAAGTTACACTCAAAATTATACTATCAGTAACACTCATTCAATAACATCCTTAGAAGAGAGCATTTCACATATTCCTCAATTAGATTAGGCTACTCAGAAATGAATTGCAGTTGGAAATTTATTACCATTTCAATAAATGTATTTCAGAATTTAGTATGTGTGTTAGGAGGAATCGACTTGCAAATTGAATTTTAAAATTTAGCCAGAACTTCTTCACACATTCCTCAATTAGATGAGGCTAATCAGAGAAATGAATTGTAGTTGGAAAGAACCCCTCTTGTTATGAGACACGGGATCCACGGAAGGAATGAGAGAAAAGCGATGAAACATTTGTATTGATGAGAATGAATGGTATTATAAAATGAGGAAGTTTGTTACAAGAGAAATGATATTTGAACAACCATTTTGTGATAATTTAACATTTCTCTTGTTACAATTTGACATCTTAAGCCTATTTTTAGGCACTAACTAACTAGTAACTAGATGACTAACCTATATCTCCAATAGCTCTTGTTGTTGTGGTTGATGGAGGGAAGATTCTTGATACTACTAACATTTGTGATGATATTTTAACCCATGTGGATGAGAATATTGATAAGTGGAATGGAATTTTCCTTGATCTTATCTTACAATTGGTAATTAAACAAAAATTAGTAAGCGGGTGTTGCGTAGCTCAACTGGTTTGAGTTAAGGAAAAATGACTTGGAAGTCCTGGGTCATTGAGTAAGAGATCAACCATGCAAATATGAGAATGAACATTCAGAAGTTATTCATTGAGTAAGAGATCATCGAAAAGCTTTTGGCCAAGTTCATTGAGAAGAATGATGACCGGAAGACTTGGGTAACAACAGAACTACTTCCACATTTGCTATATCAGATCAACCCACCTACCTTTGACCTGCATGGAGATTCTGTCTAGATGCCAAAACCCTTTACATCATCTTCATCATATGATTCCTCTCCTTTCAAGTAGCTTTGCTGCTTGTTGACAACTTTTTGCTAATGACAAAAGGGGGAGAAGAAAGAGAGTAGAAAAGAAATATTAGGACCAGTTTTGAACTCTGATTAGCTAATATCTTAGGATTCAAGCCTAGTCTAATCTTATCTTGTTTGGCAAGCAACATAAAACGTTGTTAGGGATATTTAATTTTGAATCATGTAAGTTCATGCGAAT
>Ga0315915_1004075_pt1 | contig 18455 bp, 13 predicted proteins | sample MpolbnodulesMG_FD_207738 | JGI IMG/M metagenome (GOLD analysis project Ga0315915, IMG submission 207738) | Medicago polymorpha root nodule microbial communities from Los Angeles, California, United States - branched nodules | ecosystem: Host-associated > Plants > Roots > Nodule | place: USA...
CGGATAGGGAAAAAAGACATCATCCCTTGAGGTAAAATTAGGTTTGCTTTCTTTTACTCCCAAAATCTTTTTACCGTGGGTAAAAATAATCATCTTGGGGGTATAAAAGGAACCAAATTGAAATTTACCTCAAGGGATCTTGATGTCTTTTTCTCCAACATGACTGATCACTATTTGCCCCAAAAAGGCTGCTCGCCGTATACCAAAGAGGGTAAAAAGAACTTTTAACCCCAAAAGGGTAAAAAGAAAATAAGTAGATTACTGAATTCAAATAAATTATATGTATCATCTATTGTAATGTATGAATGATATTAATAAAACGAGAGTTATATTTATTAATTTTGTTTTTTATTTGTAATTATATTTTCATTTATTTTATGTTTATGATTATGTATTGAATAAATAAATATTGAATTAGAATAAAATCGAATTTATTTTCTAATTTCGAATTTATTTTAAGTGCTTAAATAAATTAGAAGTTACTTTCTAATTTCAAATTTATTTTAAATGCATAAATAAATTAATATATAGCAAATAAATAATTTAGAATAAAGTGAACAAATAATTTAGAATGAAGTAAATAAAATAATTTAGAATAAAGTGAACAAATAATTTAGAATAAAGTAAATAAAATAATTTAGAATAAAGTAAATAAAATAATTTAAAAATAGTAAATAAATTAAAAAAAAAGCCACTGTGCACCACTTAACTAACACAACGTAATTTAACTTGTGCATTGTTTTACACTTGCGCAAGTTAACTAGCACATGAGCATTTTGGGCATGGATGCAGGGCGCCAGTGTTTTGTGCTGGGGAAGAGCAAAAATCAATATATAATAAGGTATAATAAAAAATAAGGTTTTTCTGCAACTTTGTCAAAACAGAAATGGTTGGGCTTCAACAATAAGGCATCAAGGGAGTTGCTAGTTGCACCCAACATTTGGACAACAATTCCCCACATCCAAAAAAACTAAAATAACTTTCAAATAAAATTCACGCGCCACTCCACACTTATTTTTGAAATTATTTGACAACTAATTTTTGGAAAACTTATTTGGAATATTAAAATGTTGAATTTGTATGTTTTTTTTAAACAAAATTTTAGAACACAATTGTTTTAAAAAAAAATTGTTTATGTTTCAACCTGATTTTATCTAATTCTATGGGATTTTGAACTGACACCAATTAACCAACGACGGGACTAACCACTTCTCAATTTCAACTAATTGGATCTGATTTGATTTTCACAACATTTTATCCAACTATACAATAATTAGTAGTATATTTAAATCAAGCTAAGGACCAATCATCCATGTTTAAACCAACAGAAATTTTTGAATATTCTACAATATGAACTATAAAATAGAGTAGCATAAAATATAAATTATACTAATACTAAATAAATTTTCAAAATATGGGGTGACTACAGCCTCTAGAGTCTAGAGGCTAACCTTTTTCATATGTCAATGCATAGTTTGATATTACAAACATGAGTGCTGTTTAGGGTGGGAGACAACATTAGGTCTCCTACCATAAGAGACCTTTTTTTTATTTTAACAGCTTAAATGACATTTTTTTGTAGGTGATGTACATTCTCTCACCTGGTATATAAATAATTCTTATAATAATTTCATGTACATTTTGCTTGAGCTAATAATTTTTTTTTAAAATTATTTAATTTTGTGTTTTTGTTTATTATGCGTATATCATACTAACATAATAACAAACTACACATAGCGTCCTTCAAAAAAAATAAAAAATACACATACCCTTAAAAAAAACTACACATATATGTTCTAAAAAAATCACATAATTTTTTTAAAAATAAAAACCACACATTTATTTTTTAATTCTATAAAAAAATTATTTTATTTTTTAATTCTACACATTTAATTCTATTAAAAGAACCACACATCTATAAAAAAAATTACATAACTTAATTGAATAAATTTATTTTATTTTATTGCAAAATTATTTAGTTTCGTATTTTGTTTATTGCATACATTTGCTACTTACACTTTAACAATTTATTATCCATCCAAATTTCTCCGACATATAAAAAATTCTAAATACATCCAATGGTTCACATCTATTTTGCAAACAAACAAAAAAAGAAGTTTAAGTCTCCTACGGTAGGAGACCTAAAGAGGTCTCCCACCATAGCCTTTGCCTACAAACGGATGTACTCTATAGGTTATAATTAGCTTTTTGATCTTATCATAGAGACTTATTCACATGAAAATGTTTATAGTAAGTTTCTAAAATCTTAATTCTACATCAATTTTAATATAATATAAAATGAGTGTCATGAGGAACCAAAGATAGAAACTTTAATATTGTAAATTCTAACTTTGTCGAAACTATCGAACAAAGATATAGAGAAAGTAACAAGTCAAGCAATTTATGTGTACAACAAAACCCCAATCATAACCAAAGAACAAAGATAAAAGAATAGAAAAACAAACATACAAGAGTTGCTGACCTGCGTTTAGAGGAGAGAACAACTGATGATCTATAATGAATGAATATTTACAAGAGATACAAAGAAGTTACAAAAAAAAAATAAAAAATCAAGAGTTTTTCAAGAGCAAACCCTAATATCTATCCCTTTTTCAAGTTTTTCTCAACCAACATCAAGATCCTAAGATAAATCAAGAGAGAAAGTTTAGATCCTTCCCCCAACGAGATCTCACTAACAAAGGCCTTTATAATGTGTTTCTCAATCCGAATCTCACACAAGCCTCTTGCATTCTCTCTTGAACATTGTGCAAAACAATGACTTGTGCTCTCTCCAACTAGGTGCCTCGCGCCATGCTTATACCTCTCATGTTCTTCCCTACTTTTATAAATGCGCCTCATAAATTAGATAGTGGCAAAATGTGGGAAAATCAACCAATTCGAGTGCCTCGCGCTTTGGGAAGAACCACATTGGTTTTAAAGTTTCTCAACATACAATTTTAAGACACGCAACATTTATCTTGAAAATCATATATTTAAATTTTAGAGTCTAAAAATTATTTTTTTGTTTTTTTATTACAAAGAGGACCGAAGCTCGGAAAGAAGAGAGAACTACACAAGAATCATAAAAGATAACTTCACCCATTAAAGAGTATTCAAAATTTACTATAATATCTGCATATTAGTTAGCTTCCCTTTAAAAATGCTTCACCACAATTTCCTAATCCAGATTAATTAACCTCAGAATCTAAAAAACAAAAGAAAAAATTGTTCTTTTAAACATGAGTTTCAAGATAAAAATTCCATTTATTAGCATTTGCCATGATTTAGATAGTGAATATTCATGGTCGTTTTTCTTTTTCCTAGATTGATTTGTTCTTGCTTTAACTTCTGGATCTAGACACTTAAAATAAGACAGAAAAACCTTTCCCCGTGGTCAAAAGTCCAATACGTGCAATGGATCATGACATATTGCTAGACTTTTTCAACCAAATCACATGATTGTGCATGTGGTGCTACATGGCGATTGAAAATGATGTGCATAAATATTATACTCCTATATACTAAACGAATCAAATTTCACTTTATAGTAACTTTAGAGCAAAAAGGACTCACGTTATTATATGTATGTACCACCGTGGAATCAATTATATGTAATAATTAGTCAATTTAGATATATTAGATGGATTCACATGATTTTTTTTTTCTTCCCATTAGTGAATTTAAAGTTTTTAGGATAGTTTGATGTCCATTTAGGTCTCAAAAAATTAATAATATCAACTTGAATTGACTTTTTAACTTTGAAAGATTTACTTCAATATGAATAGTATTTTTTTTAGTAAAGATGAATATTGATAAAATGGTCATTAGTGTTTATTAATGCCCTAAAAGAAATTAAAAAAAAAAATTATTCTTTCACAAATTTAATACTATAATTTATATTTTATACTAACATTCATAATTGTAAGAACTTGAAAGCAGAGAAAGAAAGGAACGAAATAGAAATGCATTTGTGTTGAGTTGCATTGTGTGAACAAAATTCATTCATAACAAATGCAACATCAATCTTCAAACCCTAATCCCAATTCAAATCCAAATCCTCACAATGCATCTCAATTACCACCACCACCACCACCACCTTCAACGGCGGCTCCAACCACCGCCAAACCCTCACTCTTCCCTCGCACCACCAATCTCCCTTCCCACCACCGTCGAGCACACTCCGATCTCACATTCCGATTACCAGACGACATGATGGACCTCTCCCCTTCCGATCCATTCACCGGCGGATCATCAACGGCGAGCCTCGATGAGATCGGATCCGAAGATGACTTGTTCTCGACGTACATTGACATGGATAAGCTTGGAGATGGTGGAGCAGATCCGGGTGGAAACGATGAGGGGGAGAAGAATCCAGTGAGGTCGAGGCATCGGCATAGTAATTCGGTTGATGGGTCGAGTTCGTTTGGGGAGATTATGGATGGGAAGAAAGCTATGCCTCCTGATAAATTGGCTGAGCTTTGGTCTGTTGATCCTAAGCGTGCCAAAAGGTTTGTAATTTTGATCGTGAAATGAATGATTTTTTTCTACTTCAATTGTGTGTAGATTAGTGAATTTTTCAGTGATGAGTGTTTTTCTATGTTTTGAGTTTGTGTTAATTGGTTTTGAAGTTCTAAATTGATTTTTTTTATTAGTTTAGGGAATCTAAATTAAGGCTCTGTTTGGTAAAAGAAAAATAAGGAATAGTTGATAAGCTAATAAGCTAGCTTACAGCGGATAACTGATAATTATAGCTGATAATTGTAGGGTTTGGTAAAATTAGTTTATAATATGATATGACATAAATGTAATATTTTTAATAGCGATTAAGCTATGAGCTCGTGAGAAAGTCGTAGTTAACAAACGAGTAATTTTTTAGTCAAATGAGCTTAAAAGACATAAGCTATAAGCTCAAATTATGTCTTACCAAACAGACGCTAAATAAAACGAAGCGAATTGAGGTTTGTTGTGTGTTCAATCTGTCAAATCTTCTCTCCGAGTTGTGCTAAATCAATTAGATGTTGATTGACTAATTTCTTTCTAATGTGTAATCCAAGTCCACTAGCAGCCAGTTTGACCACTCCTGTTTCTGCGGTTGAGTAGAAACACTTAACCCTCATCTGTTCAAATCTGCAAGATAATCATCGACAGTTTCATTAATCATCGATAGTTCATCGACAGTTAGCGTGACCCTCGTATCACTTTTGTAAAATTGGTCTTGGAAATTTCTTTCCAAATGATTCCGATTATAAACAGAATTAGGTTTTAACATTGAAAACCAAGAAAAAACATTTTTAGTTAGGGAACTAGGAAAAAAAGTTTCATTTTCAACCCTTCATCGAGAACTAGTTCCCCTAACTCTGTCATGTATCTGGCTACGTGTTCAATGGTTGATACTTTTCCCAATTGCTGAACTTTTCAACGATGAGTGTTTTTCCCTGTTTTGAGCTTTTGGTGATTGATTTTGAAGTTCTAAGTTGAATATTTTTTATTAGTTTAGGAAATTTAAAATAAAGAAAATGAAATTTAAGTTTGTTGTGTGTGCTTGTGGTTTGAAATTTTCTGTTTAGTTGTTTTGATAATTTTTGTGTGGATTATGTTTGTCTGAATATACTCTTCGCAATTTTTTGACTGGGATGAGTTGGTTGTTGTGTGAAAGTCAACCCTATTATGTGATTCTAGATTGTAGTTCAAGCAACTTTGTAAGTTCTACGAGTAACTGAGGCATTGTTGGAATTGTGTGTTTGTTTTTTTATCAATAGTTGTATGCTTTATTTTATAGTGATGAGGGGATGTGAAATTGTAATGATGTGTCAATTGATAACTTGTAATTTATGATTAGAGATTATAGGCCAATAAGAATCATTTTGTATAGCGCAAATCATTTGAATTTTGAGCTATCAACATATAATTATGAAGCTCAAATACGTCAAATATGGAAAAGTATTGGTGTTTGACACAGATACAATATTGATACGCTTCTGATACTTGCCAATAAACACAGATATTTGTTAGCGTATCTTGGTTGTGTCGTATTTGATTTTAAAAAAAATTGTAGTATCTATGTCACATCGTATCCATATTGTTCTATGTATCTGGGTTTCTTAGATTTAAACTTTTGGGGGTGGAGGATAAAGTGAGAGAGGGGTTTATGCAGTTGATACTACCATACTGCTCTCAAGTTTAATCTAATTTTCAATTTTACTAATTGTTGTGGATTTGTTTTATTCATTCTTCTCATTTTTCTGTTGTTATGAATAGAATACTTGCTAATCGACAATCTGCTGCTCGTTCAAAAGAGAGAAAGGCCCGCTATATACATGAACTAGAGCGCAAAGTTCAGACTCTACAAACTGAAGCTACAACTCTTTCTGCCCAACTGACACTATACCAGGTTTCTATTGACATTTATCTACAACGACAGCACTTTAAAAGTTCAATATTACTGAGTAACTCTGTTTTGTTTATTGGATTTATTGGTGTAGCTTAGTGCAATAAATTCAACTGCCTTGTTCATCACTTTCCTTAAGCCATATATCCTTGTTCCAATTATAGCTAAAAAATATGACTTTTGGAAGAATTCTATTTCTATTTGTATATCTGTCAGAAATTCCTTTTATATAAAATGTTCTAGATATTTATTGTACATATAATCACTTTGGTGATTTGGTTTCAGTGTTATAACATAATGTTGCTTTGTTTGTGAATGCTTCACCATGGTTGTTTTCAGTTTTTACTCAAACTTAAATTTGTGGCTAAATTGACTCAATCACTTCTTGATTATTTGTTTCATTATTGTAGAGAGATACAACAGGCCTAAGTACTGAAAATACAGAGCTTAAGCTCCGTCTTCAAGCCATGGAGCAACAAGCACATCTTCGTGATGGTAACAATTATCACCTTCTTACAATACGTTAAAAATGTTCACTTCATAACATTTTTTTTCTGCTCAAACTTTTGAAGTGTGTTATTGAAGTTAATTAACTCAAGTGGTTTTTATTTGTCTTTTGCTGTAGCTCTTAATGATGCATTGAAGAAAGAAGTTGAGAGATTGAAGGTTGCTACTGGAGATATAATGAGCCACACTGAATCTTTTAATCTTGGTATGCACCAAATGCAATTTACAGAATCAAATTACGCTCCAATTCCACCACAAGGTCCTTCCGGTCACCGGAACATCCAGTTGCCATTATTTGGTCACTCCCCATCTAGCATGCCATCTCATCAACTGCACCAAACCAATTCTCATTCATATTCAGAATTATTACAAAACGACCAGATTGGTCGTTTTCAGGGACTTGACATTAGTAGCAAAGGAACAGCTATTGTAAAGTCCGAAGATCCTTCTCTTTCTGCAAGTGAGAGTAGCACAACATTTTGAATTTGGCAGAAACCGCTTGACCTTCTAACTTATCCTTGGGATTCATTTTTCATAGCGTTGACCTCCAGTCAACATATGTACTTCAAGAAGTATTCGATTCATATTGAGAATTAATTCTTAATTATTTGTTCTTTGGGGTGCTCGCCAAAAAGGGGAAGCATCCGTAGGGTTTTGCTGTGATGTTCATTCTTGTTGTATCATTGTATTTTGGGGTATATATTCCCCTCTGTTCATTGTATCATCATGTACTTGTAGCATGTAAACTTTTATGATTTACTGTTGTATTTCTCTTCATCGACACTCCAATTGATGGACTGGAGTTCTTCTATAATGTATAAGTACTAAGTTTTAGATTTATTCATAGTTGTACAATCAATTGTTTGGGTTAGCTACTATAGTAAACTGTTGAGCCTTGAACTTTATGAATAGCTAGCATGTCATATAAGGCAATGTCTTTCAAGAGTTTCGACGATCGTATATGCAATCTAATTTCATGATGCAGTTCTCCAATTTCATTGGTTGCTAAAACATAATCAACAGTGGTTAGACGTATAAATACATAAACATCATCTACAAAGCATACAGGCACGAATGCAAGAACCAGTGAACACATTTTATCTCAAACTTCGAATTTTTGATATTTTAGAAGAAAAAAATTTAAAAAAAAAAGAAAGAAAAAACAACATTCAAAATTGAAAATGGTAAAATGGAATTTTTGAGCATTTAACACTTTGGTATTGTGAAGTATCTCCACAAGCTTCATTCCTCACAATTTAAAGTTATTTCCTCCTCCTCCTCCTCAAGAATGTATTATACTTGTTGCATGGAAATAGAACTAAGGTCTCCCCCACAAGCTCGCCACTACTTCTAACCGACTGAGCTAATATATAACATTGTCCGTTATATGTAAAAATAAATAATTTATGCTTCCAATATTTTTTTTATAGTTTTACCCTTTTTTTTTTTGTCAAGAATAGATAATTTTACTTAACTTTTTATATATAATAAAAATAAAATTATGCAAAATTATAGCTCGTGCTTGATTAATATCATTTTATGATAAAAATAAAAATGATTTAATGTTCTAGAATATTCTTAACTTTTTATATATGATAACAATAAAAATTATGCAAAATGATATATTTTTTTGGTACAAGCTAGTATGATATTATTTTTTATTTTTTTTGAAGGAATGATATTTTTATTAACTTATATATAGGAAAATGAAATGAGAAATTGAGAACACCTGAACACGCTTATTTAAAAAAAAAACAATAAAAAACACGCTAACAATTTCTAATTACGAAAAATTTCCAATTCTTTCAAAAAAAATTATTTACTCCATAAATAAATTAATATAGAGATCTTTTATTATACCCAAAAAAAATATACCCCAAAAAAAAAAAGATATCTCAATATGGAAAACCATTGAATTTTTTGCTCTTATATATAGCAAAAACTCATAATTGGAATAGAAAATCCGATTTCATATACATATTTTTCTTTTTATAATTGTTAGGTTTGACAACTTCATACAGTTGTATATGAGCTTTAAGTGATGTTTATAAACTTTGAAATTCTACCGAACACCCTCGTCTCATTTTTTACCCGTTCATTCGTCTTCATTGTTCTCTTTTGTCGATTCAAATATCAATCAATGAATCCAAGTTGAATTTTGATTTAACGATTGAAATTTGATAGCTATGAAAGACGATCGATATAAGGATTTAAGTTCTACTTTTTACACACATATATATCTATGTGTGTATCAAGACAAATTTTTATTTGGAAAATTATTTGGTACCCTGAACCTGAGCTTTGTTTGATACAAATAGATAAAATTAATTCAAAATTTAAATTTATTTCAATATTTACTTATATGAAAAAGTGATATAACATTAAATAATCGTATGATTAACATATATATCAAACATAATTCTAGAATACATGAGTGTTTGCCAGAGGTGGTATAGTTATAATATTAACAAAAATTAAATTATGTCTCCCAATGGCTCTATAAATTAAGAACATGTCTGTAGAAGCTAATTAAATCAAAACAAATATTTTCCCACAATTTCCTTCTTGCTCTCCCAATTTACTATATTTTTTTTCTTCTCAATACCACCATGGCAGGAAAGAAAGTGAAGCTTGCATTCATAACCAATAACACAGCAAGAAGGGCAACGTACAAAAAAAGGGTACAAAGTTTGATGAAGAAGCTCAATGAAATCACCACTCTATGTGGAGTCAAGGCATGTGGTATAGTTTTCAGGCCTGATGATCTTGAACCACAAATTTGGCCATCCATTCAAGGAGTCCATAGTGTGCTGGTTCGATTCATGCATACTCCGGACTTCGATCGAGATCGAAAGATGTTCAACCATGAGAGTTACTTGAAGGAAAGGATCCAAAAGTTGAATGAGAAGTTGAAGAAAAGAATGAAGGAGAATAGGATGATGTGGATGAGTGTTCAATTGCATCACTATCTTGAGGCTGGGAATGTTCCTGAGGATTTAAGCACTTGTGATAAGAATGATCTTACATATTTGGTTGATGAGAAAATGAAGGAAATTGATATGAAGATGGTGCAACTGGAGAAGGATGAGAGGGCTTAGGGCATGTGAGTGGTAGTAGCTACAAAATATGTCATTTTTTGTTTTTGATTTGGTGATGTCAATCTCCAAAGTTGCCTTTCAAGATTTTGGGTGTAGTTTTTCTTCTGGGGGGATTTTTGTTCTTGATTAAAGGTTTTAGGGTTCTCAGTATTTCAATATCTTGATGTTTGAATTTCATTTCAATTGTTCTTGAATTTCATTTCATTTCAAATTATATTAATTAACCTCTTATGGATTTCAAATGATTTGGTGTTGTAAAATCACAAAATTAATTTAGAGAATGGAGATATTTGGAGCTCATTTTAATTCTAAGTTACTTTGATATAGTTTGTACTTTTTATGGGTTTGATCGAAAAAATTTCCACAGGAGAGTAAGACTCGTTAATATCAAATCTTTCCCTCTTCTAGAAAAAATTTCATGTCACAAAAGTGTATCTAAAATCAGTTTTAAAGGTTATATTAAAGATGGATTTTTAGGTCAAATCTTTATCTAGACGAGTTTAGGTCACAAACAACCTAGTACTAGTACACAATTAACATCCTCCTTTGAGTTTGAGGCTCCTAATCGATAAAACAATGGTGTTGGCAGTTAGAATTACATGATATTTCCCCAAATTTATCAAAATAATTCACACTCGCATTTGCGACTTCATAATTGTTAAAGGCAGCTTAGGAATTTGACTCGGAAAGATAAATTAATGTTTGAACACTCTTTTCTCAACGGTCTCTCTAAAAGAGTACAAAACGTTAAATATATATGGCTATAACCTCTCAAAAAAATATATTGACAAAAAAATGTTTAAATAAAATATAAAATATAAATGTATTCGTGATTTAGTAGAGTATAATAAACCAATTTGTTCAAAATTGAAAATTGTAATAGTTACTTCCTTTTATTTTATTTTTATTGTATTATTCTGCACCCTTGGATTTATGTTTATATATACTCCTTTCGTTTAAAAAGTAAAATTTATACTCCTCTTCCTTATGTGATGCTTGAATTACAAACCTCTCTCTTAATAATTAAATATACACTACAATTTAATCTATTTTAAATAAATAAATATTTTTATGATATATACGAATTTTTAACCACCATTTAAGAAAAATAAATTCATTTCTTTATGATTTAAATGTTAATGATAATTAAATTTAAATATTTTGTTATTAATTTTATAGTTTAGAATGTAAAAGTCACTTTTAGTAATTTTTTTACATATTTTAATTTTATTTTGTGTTGTTTCATATTTTTATAATAGGGTTTAAAATTATACGTTAATGAAATTATGAATAAAATACATCGAAAAATATGCATTCAATTTTTTATTATATAAATGAACCCGTAATATTACTTTTCTCATAAGTGTGTTCAGATTATTTTTATGATAGATTTATAGAAGAAATAAATAAAAAACTACTAAGGGAGTAAAATGTAGATTTTAACATAAAAGGGAAGAACTTGTAAGAAAAAACATAAAAGGGAAGAGTTATATAATATAAGCTTCTCTTAGGAAAGGAGAGTGGATTTTTTTTAATATGTTTTGGATAAGAGAGAAGGGAAGTATAAATTTTAACATAAAAGGGAAAAATAGTGTAATTTACTCAAAAACTAATTACCTAAAATTTAACATAAAAAGTTCATCAAATTCCTTTCATTCACTCTCACTTTAACAATAAATGTTCATCTTATTCATTTCATTCTTTTTACCAAAACATAATGTATCCTTTGTCAAAAAAAAAAAAAACATAATGTATCCATACATAAGAATATTCAGTGTTTAATATCTACCCAAACAAAGTTCATCATATTCAACTAATGATATTTAAGTAATTTATTAACATGTACCGATACCGACGGACACGGGTATCATTAAATCTGCATGAACATCCATTAAGGAACATCTAGTTGAAATATTTGTTTATCTTATATGCGGATATCCATAAAGGTGTACCTGATCCACACTCGTGACGAACTTTATTCGCAGATATTCACAGGCAAGTCCACTCCTCCCAAGGTTGATAGCCCTGAAGGAACTTACTCTTCAGCAAAATATGGAAGAAAGGATGGCTACTTCAAGGTTACAAGCAAAGTTATATTATAATTACAGATGGATATTGCATACAGTATGGGCACTTCAAATCGAAATACTTTCTTCTCAGCAAAGAAGAAATATTAAAAAATAATATTGTTTTTGAGGAAGTATTTGCAAACCAAAAGAATTAGAGTAAATATAAGTGTTTATTAAAATTGTTGGTCATTTTTATAATTGCTTTTACTCAGTAAATTTTTTTGAAGATTTTCTCTTCTCAAAAGAATAGAGGCAAGAGTAAATAAGGAGAAAGCATCTGAAAATATATATAAAAAACAGAATTAATTAACAGCAGAAGCATTTGAAAATTTGAAGAAACAGAAATGAGAGTCTGGCAGAACTGATTTAAATTTGGTCAGAAAGCATCATCCAACCCCTTTCTTCTTTTACTTACTCACTCCAACTAAGGATAAGGATAAGTGTGTGTGCTATATATATTCAATTTGTTTAGAATTATTAACCAGAGCAATAGAACTGATTTCTCAACAACTTTTACTTTTTTCTGTTTGCAATAAAACGGCATTTTTCTCGTATAGAGTCGGTGATTTCCATGGTCATAGTCAAACGAAAAACTTCTTGAAGAACAACGAGGCATATTGAGATGGAGTTTCTTCCACGAATTACTTGTTAAGCTATATATAAATCATCCAAAAGGGTTGAAGAGATTTATGTTGCAACAACAATGACATTTTCCTGCGTTTCTCATGATTTTCAAAGTAATATGGTTCAAATGATTGAAGACAAATGAGCTTATAGCCATCAGCAACAGAGTCATAACCAAATCCATGAATAATAGTCTGAATGTAAAAGGCATCGGCCGGTTTAATTTTATGAACAATAGGTGGAAGACGTGTCGCAGCAGGAGGAATAACCTTGAATTCGTCGGTAGTTGGATTCCACAGTGAGATACTTGTTTGGTCATATTGGATACAAAGTATGCCATTAAAACTCCCAAAGCCAATGATTTTAGCTATTTCAAAGTCGGATTGAATTGGATTAATGAAACTGAACCTATTCGCAAACCTTTCACCAGATAGAGAATGGATCGTTTCAAGTTGAGGGCAAATATTAACCAGGAGAGATGTATCACCGTCATAAGGTTGAGATAAAAGAAGATTGTTGCGATACATAGTCATGAAAGGAGAGTCTTCGTCTTCAGTAAGGTGAGACCATGATTTGCTTACACAAACAAATCGTTTCAAAGATTTCATGGGGAGTTTGATAGAATAGAGAAGGCAATATCATCGTGAATGTAAGCAGAATTGGAAGGCATTGAAGCTGAGATTAGATTACCGCAGTGGATCCAAGAATAGTAATATACTGTTTTTTTAGGGTTCGGGCGAGAGAGGTAGGGGAATGATTGGTTATAATATAGTATCCATTGACTTACGCGTTAAGTAATAATTTAATAGGTTACATACCAACGAAGGCTAATTTTTATTTTGAACCATATTTTACTAATTCTTAAAAATAGGAGAATGTGTTTGTAATTTTATTTTTGGCAAATCACTTTATGGGATGATTTTGTTAAGTCTTCTATCTTTAATTTGTTTTGTACTATTTACCATGGTAAAAAATGTTTCGCCATAAATATAAACCCGTGTTATGGATGCTCAAACAATTCGTTGAGAATTTATTAAAAGCATGTATGAAGATGTACCAAAAAAATAAAATAAAGCATGTATGAAGAAAACAAATTGATTTACCTTTTATTTACATGTGTGGTACAAGAAAGAGTTGACTAATATTTTTTTTTTGTTTTTTTCCTTTTCTTCTCCTTAAAAGTAGAAGTTTGGCCAAACACATATTTTTAAAAGCTCTGGCTAAAACAAGTAGCTTATTATCATAACTAAATAAAAATTGCATGGAAAAGGATTTCTTAGTAACTAGTAAGTTGTTGAGAGTTATTATTTCTCTGTCAGAAAAAAAGAGTTATTATTTCTCAATCACTTTTTGGATTTTTATTTTATTTTTTTAATGTAAACAATATTTCCTTAATTCAAAATATCATGGGATCTACCATATATAATAGAGAAAATTACGTTGACCTCCCCTAAGGTTTCATGAAACAATATAGACACTCCTCTATTTTTTAAAGAAACACTAACCTTCCTTAAATTATTTTAAAGTAGATAGATACATGCCCTTTGAACTTAACACCTTACTAACACCGTTTATTATTCTATAAAAACTAAAAAAACCTAACACCAACAAAAAAAATTGATCACCACAAAAAAAAAATCACTTTCTTCTCCCATCAAACCGATGAAAATTCCTACTATTAGTTCCGTAAGCTTCTCAATTGTTTTGTTCATGTAAATATGTCACTTTGATTTTAGTTCCTGTAAAAATAATTTGTAGAAAAATATCCTTCCAAAATATTTTGTTTTTTAAAATAGTCATTGGGTCCACTTTTGTGATGATTTGCATATGTGATACATGGTGACTGAACCTATTTTGTAGAAAAAAGTTCCTACAAATATTTTGTTTTACAGGAATTAAAACCAAAACGAGGCATATTTATAGAAACTAAAACCATATTTTAGACTTTTTATAATTGCTTTTACTCGGTAAAAAAATTGAAAATTTTCTCTTCTCAAAAGAATAGAGGCAAGAGTAAATAAGGAGAACGAAAGAAATTATATGAACCATCCCAAAACCACATGATTTATTAGTGCCAATTTCTTTTTATTTCCAGTTCTGTTTTTCTATTAGGTGAATGGTAATGTTATTTTACTGATGAAGAACATTGCCACTCCACTCATACCTAAGAAGTCTGAGAAGGTCCAGTTTCAGCTGCATTGGCCACGGCATCCGAAGCTGCAACTGCATTGTTCGTGGCATCTGAAGCCTCGGCCTCATCAACTGCTGGATTGGACCGTGAACTTCCCTTAGACTTTGTTTGGATTGATAAAACGTAACGAAGTGGAGCGGAAAGGAACATAACGAAATGGAGCGGAACAGAATGGAATGGAATGGAATAGATAGCTCATTCCATTGTTTTGATATTTTATGATGGAGAGGAACAAATCTACCGTTCCATTGTTTGGATTATTGACGGAATGCAATGGGTCATAAATTCTTTATTCCAATTTTACTATTCTTTAATTTAAAATACTAATATATAAAAGTAAAGCATTTAAATTCTATTAAAATGATTAGAAAGCACATAACTATTGTACCAATAAAACATGTAATTATAATAGATAGCGGTTGAAGTTACATTTTCTAAAACTATATTCGAATATAATAGGATGAAATGGAAAAGGCTAATTATCAATGACGATTAATTATTAATAACAGGTATTAAAAATTGCAGCAAGCTTGACCAAAAAAAAGTGCAGCAACCTATTTTCTTTAAATAAAAAATGACGCAAGCAAGTAATTAATCACTAAGAGAACTGCTATGTTTTTACGATTGATAAATTTTATAATAATGACCATCACACTGCATAAATCGTAGAAAAACAACTTGTTGAAGTGAAGAATAGAGGGAACAAAATTATGTAGAGAAGGTAAGGGATGTATTTGTAATTTAGTACTCCATCCGTTTTAAAATGAGTGTCTCTTTAGTCAATTGCACACAGATTAAGGGATTGAATGAAATAATCATTAGACATAACACTTTTACTAAACTGCCCTTACTTTATAAGAAAAAGACAAATTTAAAATTGCATTGAAAATTGTGTGAGAGAAAAGTTGGAGAGAGTAAAGTTGGAAGAAAAAAATTAAAGTTGTATTGGAAATGTAAAGTGACATTCATTTTGAAACAATTTTTTTTGGCTAAAGTGACACTAATTTTAAAACGGAGGGAGTAGTTTGCAAAATTAATTAGCTGAGTATTCCATCTTATTCCGCCCAAATCGGATGATAAGCAAAATGAGTGTAAGTGATGGAATGTGATGGAATACATACCATTGAGTTCCATTCCATTCCACTATTTTAATGACTATCCAAACAATGAAATTTTAATTTATTCAATTTCATTCCATTCTATTCCATCACATATCATCAATCCAAACATATCCTTAGCTTTGACTACATTTGCAAGTAAATCTTTAATCTGATTTCCTGTAAGTGTCTGATGCTTCAGAAGAGCCTTTGCAAGCACATCAAGCTCCTTTTGATGGGTGGTTAGAATAGTTTTTGCATTGTTGTAAGCTCTCTCAAGCAAATTCTTCACTTCTTTCTCAATAAGCAGCCTAGTTTCTGAGCTCATACTTCTCCCGTTATCAAAGTAATTGTGACTGACGGGTCCAACTTCAGTACTCATGCCATATCTAGTAACCATTTGCCTGGCCAGAGCAGTTGCCTTAAAAAGATCTGAGGATGCACCGTTAGTAACTCCACTTTGTCCGAAAATTAGCTCTTCAGCAACCCGACCTCCCATGGAAACATCAAGCATAGCAAGCATCTGTTTACGAGAGAGCCTGTTCTGATCTTTGTTATGAACCAAATAAGAAACACTGCCACGAGTGTCCCCAGAAGGAACAATAGTTGCCTTGTGAATAGGATTCGCACCATCGGTATAAATTGCAACTAAGGCATGGCCACACTCATGGAAAGCAGTCTTTTTTCTTGATTCCTCAGATATAACAACTGACTTGCGCTGACTTCCCATTATAATCTTCTCCAGTGCAAACTCTAAATCATGTGTGCTCACGGCTTCGGCACCGTCCTTTGCAGCCCTCAGGGCAGCAATATTAACCAAGTTTGCAAGGCCAGCACCAGAGAACCCAGGTGTAAACTGAGCAATCTTCATCAGATCAACATTATCTGCCTTTAGAACCTGTATCGTATTGGAGTAAGAAACACACACATTCAAAGTTTCCTTCTATGTTCTAACAATTCTATATTCCAGAACCTTCCTATATCTCACAATTGTGCACATTCACAGTTCCCTCAAAAATTCACAAGCCATCCAACCCAAGATAATATTTTTCAAGAGTAAAAAAGCATACCTTTGACATGTGATATTCCAAAATTTCTTGCCGTCCTTTTACATCAGGTTTGGGAACAACAACAAGGCGATCAAATCGCCCATGTCTCAACAAAGCCTCATCTATTGACTTGGGAGATTTAGCAGCACCAATCACAATTATGCCTTCATTTTGTTTGAGTCCATCTAACTCAACAAGCATCTGATTTAAAGTCAACTTCGTGTACATTTGGTCCTTTGAATTAGGTTTTCCACCAAAAGCATCAATCTCATCAATAAAGATTATACAAGGCAACCGCTTTTTTGCAGCAGCAAAAAGATCTCTCACCCTTTGTGCACCAACACCAACAACCATCTCTTCAAATTCACGTCCACTGATTGAGAAGAAAGGAACCTCAGCCTCTCCAGCAATAGCTCTCGCCGACAATTTTTTACCAGTGCCAGGCGGGCCAACAAGCAATACACCTTTTGGGAGTTTGCCACCAAGACGAGTAAAGCGCTGTGACAAGGGAAAAGAGTTATCTTAAGATAGTACAGAGCAATACAGGCTAGAATGTGGTCGTGAAAAAAAGTATACATAATATAACTTGAAGAGTAAGAAAGGAAGTAAATACAACATTGATTTCAAAGATGATTACATACAGCATTAGCAAAAGAGAAAAAAATAACAGCATAAAAAATAGGCTTAATTGCACTTTTGGCCCCCTATGTTTCAAGAAGTTGCGATTTTGGCCCCCTAACTAATTAAAATACAAAACAGCCTCCTATCCTATGTATTGGATCTTTGGCAGTTTTGGCCCCCTAGACCAATTTTGACTCGGTCAACGCTGACGTGGCACTTTAAAGCCGCCACATGTGTATTGTTTTAATTAAAAATAAATAAAAAAAGTCACATATAAATTAAAGAATTAAATGAATGAAAAGAAAACAAATAATTAAAAAAATAAAATAAAAAAAGGAAGGAAATCGTGTGGAAACTTAGATCCCAAAGACACTCTCCAAGTTCCCTGAAGCATCATTCGCCGGAAACTTAGATCTTTGTGGTCCACCGTTGAAAACAACAAGCAGCCCGTTTTTCGCCGTCACCAGATAACATTCCACCGGCGGACAAACCAAAGAAAAAATCCAAAAATCTTTCCACCGGAGCCATTGTTGCAATTGTAGTTGGTTCAATTCTCTTCCTAGCAATACTGCTATTACTATTATTACTCTGTGTCAGAAAACGCTGTCGCCGGACACCAGCAAAACCACCAAAGCCAGTAGTAGTAGCAGCACGTCCAGCTCCAGCTGAAGCCGGTACGTCATCTTCAAAAGATGATATAACCGGTGGTTCAGCCGAAGCGGAGAGGGAGAGAAACAAACTGGTGTTTTTCGACGGTGGTATATACAGTTTCGATTTCGAAGATTTGCTTAGAGCTTCTGCAGAGGTATTA
>Ga0315915_1004079_pt1 | contig 18445 bp, 6 predicted proteins | sample MpolbnodulesMG_FD_207738 | JGI IMG/M metagenome (GOLD analysis project Ga0315915, IMG submission 207738) | Medicago polymorpha root nodule microbial communities from Los Angeles, California, United States - branched nodules | ecosystem: Host-associated > Plants > Roots > Nodule | place: USA...
CCAAAAATACCACCCCCCCCCCCCCCCTCCCCTTCTTGTGGTTTTTCTCACCTTCATTCCGAATGAAAAATAGAGAGTGCAAGGGTCTCTATTTATAGCAAATATTTATCTAGGGTTTAGGAGAAGAAAACTGGGCTTTTTATATTAATCTAGCTTGGAAAAACAAGCTGTAGGCAATTACTACACTAGGCCAGGCGCAAATGGCCTACAAGGGTGAAGATAGTGCCTGAGACAATAGCAACATTGCCTCATGCGCAAATGGCGCATAGCCGGGAATAAATTGTGCTTGAGGCATCCCCTGAGGTGCGAAATCTTACGTTTTCTCCGGTTTTCAATCGTTCTTCCATCTGGAAACTCCTAGGAACTTGAAATGAATTTTCTTTACTTTGTATTGTCTTCAAAAACATTATAAGAACCATTCACTTCAATCTTCATATCGTTGATCGTTCACATGATGTCTTGATTTGTCAATTTACATAACACTCAAAACACCTATAGAGTTGCATGATCTTAGATAAAAGTGAATTACAATGATTTGAGTGAAAACAATACAATATGTTCCTCAAAATATTGACAACTCCTCTATATCTCAACTTATTTGGCTTCAATTGCAAAGAAAAGTACTAATAACATAGCCAAGAATGTCATACAATGCTCCGTCATCACAATCTCAAACTTAAGCTATTGCTTGTCCTCAAGCAACGCAATAGCAAGAAATTAGAATTAACGTGAATTTAAAGAATGAAACATACCTTTCTGGAGATTTGCTCAAATTGTACTTCCTCTCAGCATCAGACTTAACTAGCTTTCCGATTCCCTGCAAGCGGCACATGCTTAGAGAAAACGCTCTTACTAAAGCCAGTGGGGCTGGTCAAGGAATTTTCCACACTCCAGTCATCATGTGATTGTACCTTGCTATGATATTGAAGCAATTCCAAACAGGCATTCAAGGTATATATCATCACACACATATAGAGTTCTTTTCAGGGTTATAACGTGGCTGAGGTTAAGGTGGAATATATTTGGGAAAGTAGGCTAACAAGCACTTTGGAGTTAGTTCCTTAGGATTCCATATTTGAAATATTTTGACAAACTTTATCATCCAAACCTGTAATTTCATTCACAAACTGTGTCACAACCGTTGTTACGTGATACTAGCTTTCATTTTGGAGTCAGTTCAAAGAATTTGGGCACTAGTAGAACTATTTATTCTTTTTATTTTTAAGGGACCAAACTTTTGTTTGTGTTTCTTGATTTTCTACTTTTTTTTTGTGAAGATCATCATTTTGATGTTTTATCTACATTTTTCTCTATTTTCATTTTGTTTTCTTTGATAACCAAGTTCTACTAGTACCCGACCTGAAACTTAGGATGTTGCTCATTACAAAGATAAACCCCAAACTTAATATCGAAACATAACAAGTATTTCACTAACCAATCTCACTCCAAAAGGAAATCAAACAAACATAATTACCAGGGTTCATAACTTGTGGCATGATTCAAAATCACACAAAAATAACCAAGAAAAAAATTAATGCATGGAGGCTCAAAGTGGTTTCACAAAAGATATATAATAATAATTCAAGGTGGCTTGAAAAAATATCTAGTTACCAAAAACAAATGTCTCATGTGTATGATAATACAACCGATAGTTTGTAAAGAACGACCGAAATTCTGAGCAAAAAACGCAATCTAACATGGAACAATCATAATGAAAGAAAAAAGTAGAAACACATTGGAATATATATTTGACTCAAAATCTCATCGATTATGCTATACAAAATTGTAGTGGTGACTTTTTCTATGTATCTTCCACAACAAGCTCCAAAAATATAAATAGATTGAACCCTGAAAGAAGATTTTTTTTTTCCTTAAAATGATGATTCTCGATGAATAGCCAAATTTCTTAAAATGATGTGCTCAACGATGATGATGATGAAGGGTGAATGATGGTGGTGGATTTCTAAAGTTCATCATCCCTCCTTTCTGAACCCTTCTTCGACCCCTCTTTATTTATTTATTTATTTATTTATTTATTTATTTTCTTCTTTATTTTCTCTTCTGGTTGTGGTGTGTGTCTTCTGTTTCTTCCTTCTTTTCTTTTCTTCTAAGTGTGGTAGTTACTGAGTGATTAGGAGTAAGAGTGTGTGTGGCTGTTTTGGTGTATGTGTGTGGCTGTCTCAAGTGAGTGTTTGTTGTGTTGCCAAGTAAGGGTATGTGTGGTTTACCAAGTCAAATAGTGAATTTTGGATATTTTATTACAAAGTGTACGCCTAACAGCTCCCTTTTTTCAACTTTTAACTCAGCAGTTTCAATCTAATCTTCTAACTAGTGCCACTCAAAAGAGATTAAAACCGCTATCCTAGGGAATGGACAAATGTATTGTATTTAATAATGATATTCATAAAGACATTAATAAACCCATAATTAAAATTCGGCTTTTTCTAGCCTATGCAACCATAGTTTTAAAAATCGGACCGGTTATTAACTCGGTAAGGTCAATAAGTCATTAGTTGAACCATTGAGTTATTGGTTGAACCGCATGATAGAATCGGATTAAATCGGATAACTCGGTCGTATAACTCTGTCATTATAAAAAATTATATGTATATTAAACTAGATCAAATTGGATGACTTGATTGGTAAAAAAAATAACTCATGACATCTATACAAATATAAAAATATATAATTAAGCAAATTAACATAATTTATAATAACATAATGTGTAAAATAGTTCCTATCTTTTTTTCTATTTTTGTTTAATATATTTCATAAATAATCAATAAAGTAATAATTTTATAAGATAAAGGATTATAATATTTATTTCCTAAAAAAAAGGTGTATAACATTTAAAAATTAAAGTCCTTTAAGCAAAATTGAAAAGGTAAAGTAATAGTAATTGTATAAACATAGGCTGCAAGATGTTAACTTTTACGATTAAAAAATAATAAAATTTAGCTAGGTCTTAAATGGGACCCTTCAATGCCAAATGAAGTTGAAAACGTAACCCTATTTTGTTGTTGTAGACTTGCAGTGCCGCCTCCTCCCTTAGCCTCATCTTTTGTTCTCTCTAAACCAAAATCAGATCTAATGTTATCATCATCTCTTTATACATCAATCGCGAGTTGATTAGTTTCACGTCTTCTTTCTTTCTGTCGCAAGATCTCCTTGTTCTACATTTTTCTCGGTTTTTCTGATTTTTTTTTGTATTGACCCCATCCGGTTCACCAAATTGACCGAGTCACAGGTTTCTAGCGGTTTTTACCGAGTCACGCCGGTTCTGGCCAGTTCAACTACACGACCGATCCAATAAATAGACCGAACCGCTCACACCGCCGGTTCACGGTTCGACCGGTCCGACCGGCCGGTCCGAGCCGGATTTTAAAACTATGTATGCAACATTGCATAGGATAAGGTGTAATAATTCTACTAATTTCTTCAACATAAACTATCATAATAATTATCTTTTTCTTGAAAAATGATTTTTTTCCCTGTCCTATTAATCATTCAATTTTTTTATAACTTCATATAACAACAATAAGATCATTTCTAGTAATAAATGCATGGGAAATTTTTCATGGAAAATGACTCAAAAGTGATTAAAACCTCAATCCTATGGAATGGAAAAACCCTTAGTTTTTTAATTCTAATCAATTGGTCCTTCTCATTTTTTTAGTTCCACTTAATATTTTATGTCCATTACGTGGACATTGTTACCCTTTCACATATTTCGTTACAAAATTACACAAATGTCGGTAGTTACATGGTAGGAAAGAGATTAGTCAGTTATCATACATGTATTTTTAGTTCATTTCAATATTGAGTAGGTGAGAAGAGAGATCATTAAATTGCTTAGGTTTCATGTTATTTGTCGCCCAATATACGAAAATTCTCATGCATATTGTTAATTTGGTAACATAATGTATGAAAAATGGTAACAATATTCACGAGGTGGGATATAAATGACTAATGTGGGAAAAAAAGAAACTTAAAAAAGTTAATCTGATACATTTAAACAACTTAAAGGTCTGTAAGATATATTTTATCTAAAAACAATTCTATACCAAATTAAATAAACTAAGAGTAACTCTACAACAAATTAAAATAATTAAAAGTATATTTCAATTTATTAAAGCTAGGATTATCTTCATGCTCTCTTGAGGACTAATTATAGAAAATAGGACAGACAATGACAATGTTGGAAATCAAGTGTGAGTGATTATGTACCACATCGACTAAAAATGGAGGGAAGGTTGGATATGTAAGAGTGGGGATCCATATACATAATGCCTGAAAGTTTTGGGTGGAGATGTGATGGCAAGTCTCTTAGTGGTTATGAACGTTTAGCCCATTGTTGTTCCCATCATTCCCTGGACTCCCCCAACAAATGATATCCGAGCACTAGTTAGGCTCGTGGAGGAGCAGGAGTTGGATCCTAGTGTGGACCAGACTAGTGATGTGGGTGACTCACACTTGAGGAGAAGATTCTTGGAAATCAAGTGTATGTGATTATGTCCCACGTTGACTAAAAATAGAGGAAATGTTGGATATATAAGAGAGGGGACCCATGTACCTAATGCCTTGATGTTTTTGGTGGAAATGTGGTGTCAAGTCTCTTAGTTGCGACAAACAACAATGAAAACTAAGAGATGAAGATTGGAAACCCCTTCAAGTTTTCCAATTAAATTTAATAAATGTGTTGCAATCTTATAGAGACCATCTACAATATGTAAATGTGTTACAATCTTTATAGAGACAATCTACGATATGTATTGCTTTAAAAAAAAAACTAAACAATATGTATTGTTCATGAATTATAATGCAAATACCGTTTTAGAAAATAAAAGCAAATACAACAAAAAAAATAAACAAGTGTAGAGACCATCTACAATATGTATTGCTTTTAAAAAAAACTAAACAATATGTATTGTTCATGGATTATAATGCAAATATTGTTTTAGAAAACCAAAGCAAATACAACAAAAAAATAAACAAGTAAAATATAAATGTGTTACAATCTTATAAAGACCATCTATAATATGTATTGCTTTTAAAAAAAAAAAACTACAATATGTATTGTTCATGAATTATAATGCAAATAATATTTTAGAAAATAGGGTTAATAGTGCTTTATCCCCCTGTAATATAGGTCATTTTCGGTTTTCACCCCTGTAAAATTTTTTGTTTGGTTTTCGTCCTTGTAATTTGAAGGTTTTTTGGTTTTGGACCTTCATGGAAAATTTCACCCCCTTTAATTTGGCCAAATTTCGGTTTACCCCCTGTTAATTTGTGCAAATTTCGGTTTACCCCCTGCCATATCGCCGATTTTGCACTGTCAAAATTGATGAAGGTCCAAAACCAGATGTCTTCAAATTACAAGGATGAAAACCAAACAAAAAATTTTACAGGGTGGAAAAGCGAAAATGGCCTATATTACAGGGAGGTAAAACACTATTAACCCTAGAAAATAAAAGCAAATACAAAAAAAAAAAAACAAGTAAAATAAAATAAAAATTTGACCAATTAGTCCAATAAACATTTTAAGAAAAAAAAAAATGACTTGCTCAAAATAGAAATTAAAGAGTAAGGACCAATCTCGTAATTTTAGATATTTTATATACTATTATGAATCTTAATATGCTTACGAACGACCACTAGTCTACTATATATGAACATCATCATAATCACACTCCTTCGTATGCATTTTCAGGTTCCATACCCAAAGAGATTGGCTATCTTGACAAACTTGAAATTCTTATATTAGCAGAAAATAGCTTCAGTGGATCTATTCCTTCCAACCTCATGAACATGTCATCATTGAAACAATTGGAGTTTGAGCAAAATAACCTCTCAGGCATTATTCCATCAAAATCAGGATATAACCTTCCTAGCCTACAATATATACACTTGAATAACAACAATTTTGTTGGAAATATTCCAAATAGCATATTCAATGCTTCTAAACTCATTGGATTTCAATTGCATTCCAATGGATTTAGTGGAACTCTACCCAATATTGCTTTTGGAGGTTTAAGGTTCCTCAAAACAATTTTCATACAGAACAACAACTTGATAATAGAAGATTCTCTTCAGTTTTTTACTTCCTTGACAAATTGTAGATATTTAAATATTCTAGACTTATCAGGAAATCATATACTATCCAATCTTCCTAAGTCGATCGGAAACATAACTTTAGTAGACTTTTTGGCAGATTCATGTGGAATTGATGGTAATATTCCTCTAGAGGTTGGAAACATGAGTAACTTGCTATATTTTTCTGTAAATGGGAATAATATAAATGGATCAATACCCGACACATTTAAAGATTTACTTAAACTTCAGGGATTGGATCTTAGAAACAATGGACTACAAGGATCATTTGTTAAGGAGCTTTGTCAAATTGACAATTTGGATGAGTTGTATTTAGAAAGTAATAAGCTTTCTGGTGTTTTACCAACATGTGTGGGAAACATGACTTCTCTAAGAAAATTATACATAGGATATAACAATTTGAACTCTATGATACCTTCCTCTCTTTGGAGTCTCAGAGATATCTTAGAAGTAGATTTGTCTTCTAATGCTTTCACTGGTAATCTTCCCCCCGAGATTGAAAATTTCAGAGCAATTATACTATTAGACCTATCTAGAAATCACATATCAAGTAACATACCTACATCCATCAGTTCCTTAACAAATTTGCAAAATCTGTCCTTAGCTCATAACAAGTTGTATGGAGAAATTCCCACATCACTTGGTGAAATGGTTAGCTTGTTCTCTTTGGACTTGTCCCAAAATATGATAACTGGTGTTATTCCAAAATCCTTAGCATCGCTTTTGTATCTTCGAAACATCAATTTATCATATAATAGACTACAAGGAGAGATTCCTGATGGTGGACCTTTCAAAAATTTCACAGCTGAATCATATTTGCATAATGAAGCACTTTGTGGCGATCCTCGCCTACAAGTCCCTCTGTGTGATAAACAAGCTAAAAAAATGTCAATGAAAAAGAATTTGTTACTCAAATGCATACTTCCCATACTTGTGTCAACCATTTTTGTTGTTGCATGCATAATACTTGTAAAACTTAATAAAAGGAAAATGGTTGAAAATACTCTTGAAAGAAGTTTATCAACTCTTGGAGCTCCAAGAAGAATTTCTTATTATGAGCTTGTGCAAGCAACAAATGGATTTAATGAGAGAAATTTGCTTGGAAGGGGAGGATTTGGCTCTGTGTATGAGGGGAAGCTTCCGAATGGTGAGATGGTTGCGGTTAAAGTGATTGATTTGAACTCGGAGGAAAAATCACGGAGCTTTGATGGAGAATGCAATGCATTGAGAAATCTACGACATCGAAATCTGGTTAAGATTATCAGCACTTGTTCAAATATTGATTTCAAAGCATTGGTGATAGAGTTCATGTCAAATGGAAGTGTGGAAAAATGGTTATATTCAAATAATTGTTGTTTAAATTTCTTGCAACGGTTAAATATAATGATAGATGTTGCATATGCGTTGGAATATCTACATCATGGTTCTTCAATACATGTGGTCCATTGTGATCTAAAGCCTAGTAATGTCTTGTTGGACGAAGATATGGTTGCACATGTTAGCGATTTTGGTATTGCCAAGCTAATGGATGAAGGACAATCTAAAACTCATACGGAGACTTTGGCTACTATTGGATATCTTGCACCAGGTAATTTCTTTCTCTCTTTTACTTGACATTTTCTTAATGTTTTTAGTCTTATCCAATTTATTTGATTTTTCCAACAAAAAAATATTTGCAATAAATGTTCATAATTAATGTGCTATGTTAAATACAAAGATTTGAACCCATATTATACTTCCTTGTTACTCCAACCTATGTCCCGACCACAAACCAACTTATGTACATGTTTTAGAAAATACTATATGTTATTGAGCATAATAATATTCAATATAAATTTATTGAATTTCACAAATTAACTGTAAAGCTTCATACTTTATTAAAAGAAATTGTAAGTGCATCTTTCATTGAACTTTTGATTAAACAATTTTATTTTATAAATAATATATTTTAATCCTACTTGTTTCCTTTAGTTTAGGTAAATATGTAGAGGTACTTTTTGATTCAGAAACTTATCATTTCTTTATTGAAAAAATTAATTACCAAAGAGTAATTTGGCATCTTTTTATGTCAGTTATTATAAGGGCAATTGCGAAACCAACTTAAAAGGTCGATTTTAGCCGGCTTATTTAACGTTACATGATATATATATATATATATATATATATATATATATATATATATATATATATTTGGTGCTGTTACTTTTCCTGCAGTTTTAATGTCAGCCGTTTGATGAATTTGTGCCACAAGACCTCCCAATGTTGTAATCTAATCCAATGGCTTAAATGAAGAACAGTGTGTAACTGAGTCATTTTGAACAGCAACAAATCCTGGTCCATATATATATATATATATATATACACACACACAAAAATGTCTTTACATTATAAGAAATAATGGTATATTATCTCATTTAATTTTTTGACAAGAAAAAAATAAGAAATGAAATGACAAGTATTAAATTGTCTCCAACAATTTAGTATTTGTATTATATTTAAGAGTATTTGATAACTAGTAGAATATATTAACATGCAGAGTACGGAACTAAAGGAATTGTTTCTATCAAAGTAGATGTATACAGCTATGGGATTATGCTAATGAAAATCTTTACAAGAAAAAAGCCAACAAATGATATGTTTGTAGAAGACCTAACTTTGAAGACATGGATCAGTGAATCATTGCCTAATTCAATTGTGGATGTCTTGGATTCTAGGTTAGTCCAACAAAATGGGGGGAAAATTGATGACATATTGAGTTGCACGTCATCTATTTTTGGTTTAGCCCTGAATTGTTGCAAAGATTCACCTGAAGAAAGAATTAATATGGAAGATGTTATTAAGACGCTAATCAAAATCAAGACTTTGGTTTTTGATGAAAGCATGGTCTAGTTATTTTAATTTTTCCAAGTTTGTGTTACTTCATTGGAATGAATATTTAGGTAATTTTTTTTTTCTTTTGTAATGTTTTTATGGGTTGTTTTCAATATTGATTTTGGATTGATGCCTTGCTCCTTATGGTAATTCATTAAAATACACTATTTTCAAAATATATTTCCTTTTGATTTGAAGAGAATCAATTGGTGAATAATGACCATTGCACAAGCATAAACATGTAGACTGGGTTTGAGGTTAGGTCTGAGGATCATTTATGCAGTATCTGATCTCAATTTATTTCCTCTCTAATTTTTATTTGTTTTTAGGGTCTCAGTTTTCATTTGTTTTGGAGTTAATGTATTCTTTGGAGTAGAGTAGTAAGGGTCTTGACTCCTTCTACGAAAGTGGGGTGAAAAGTGTTTTTTTCTTCTTTTGGTGGCCACCTTAGCAATGTTATGGAAAACCATATTTTCTTTACACCGAACATATTATTTTTAACAAGGCAAAATGAAACATGTATTGATACTGAAAAAACATTTCCCCTAGCACAAGGCGTGCCAGAGAAGAAGTTCAAAGTTCAACAACAAAAATCAAGGCAAAAAAAATTTCTTCGGCCAATGAACACCAAATCAAAATAGACGTTAACCAATGCACAAACAAATAAATGGACATTGCCACCTGTAAAGCCCTATTTCTATTAAAGCGATAATACACGTGAATAACACAAATATTCAAGAAATAGACGCTACGTCTTCAATAAATATCAAACAACATGCATATATAAAAGTTCTCAACAGTCGCAGCGGATATAAATCATACATCACCAAAGTATACAAGTCATAGACTCCAAATATATCACATAAAATCTCCAAAATCCGACAAATGGGCAAAAATCTCCATCAACATAACATATCCAGAATAATCAAACTAGAGTAATCGTAAAGACGGACATCCTAGATCAGAGCCTAATCTAAGACATCGAGACATGAAAACAGAGGAAGCTCTCGCTATCCTCGAGCAACTCACCAAATAAGCAAAATTACTCCTGCACTCGGTCTACCCATTCATACAAACAAGTAGGTGGTCAAAACCACTGGGGGTTAGCTTCACATCAATCATAATCAACATAAACAATTTGAAAATACAAGCATTGAATAAAACTTCAATTAATAGCATGACCGATAAATTGAACTCCCATACAACATTCAACAATTACAAACAAGTTCACAACATCACCAATATGTATCCAATCAATCACATTCACATCGAACATCAAGTATTATAACAACTAGGACTCATGCCACATCATCAACAACGTCTAGGCCGTCACCCATGATTCCAACTGCACATCATAATCACCTCAATTGGATATAAAATTTGTCACCACAAGTCATGAATGCATGAACATATGACTCAACAACAATGCATATGTTCACACAAACAATTCACCACGTCATCATCATTCACATAATATATATGCAATCATCAACAAAATCAACATCACTCAACATATATATATTCACCAACAATGTACGATTACTCACATTCCAAGTAAAGGGGAAAATACATCATATTAAGATAAATATCATTTTCAACACCTAACAATCATCCATACATCCTAATGTAATCATATAAAGCCATTTACAAAAGATTTGCAAGACAATCGGCCTTAAAGACCATTTTCGACAAAGTTTGTATCAATTTGCAAAACGGTCAACATCGACATTTTTCAAAGCAAGGTAACTCATCTATGTTTTAAAACATACAATTCAATCTTAATCAATCATATGAGCATGAACGTAGACCACTTCTAAACTATTAAGCATTAGTTCAAAGATTAGCCTAAGTTCGTATAGGAAAACCCCAAGTTCATGTATCCCACAATTCCACCCGAAAATCAAGTTTGACATGATTAAGACATTGTACCAACTTTACATGCCTTGTCTAACTCCATATGAACTGTAGACCAACCATGCAATCCTTTTTGTTCATAAAAGTTCATTTTCCGACAAATACCGAAAAACCGAAATGTCACAAATTCAAGTTTCAAACCAATTGGAAAATCCAAATTTTGACCAAGTAAAATATGTTCCAGTAGTAAAGTAGGTCAAAACAGTAAAAGAACACCTTCAAACGGTCGCAACGGACCCCCACACGACTGCCCCCAAGCACCCGAACGCGGAACAACGTTTCTGTTGTTCCTGTTTGGGCGCCTGGCGCCAGGAGTGCAGCGCCTAGCGCTGGCTCCCAATAAGTGGGCACCTAACGCCCCACTTCAGGCGCAACGCTCCGAAACGCGCGTTTTTGCGTGTTTCGGCCACGGGTTTTCGCCATTTTCGCCCCAAAATCGAATGTTTAAGTCCCCCATTCGTCAAAAATGACCCATGGCATAACCCGAGGCTCTAACTCGTCGAACACACTCGTTTCATGGCATTTGAATAACTTATAAAATGTTTTTAAAACGGTTTTCTCAAAACAACAAGTCTTCAACAACAACAACAATTCATTTCTTCCAATTCAACACAATCCAACAACAACAACTCAACTTAATTCATACCCAAGCCATGATATGACATTAACAACAACAATTAGCAACAACCACAATCCACAATCATGAACTCAATGATAACTCAACAACAACATAGCACAATTCACCAATTTAAGCACAATTCACAATATATCCATTTATACATATCATGAACATGCAATTTCATCAATAACAATTTAATTATCATCAAATTCATATACTCAAACATATCATCATAACAAGAGCACGAATTTCAACAACTAAGTTCAAAATAATCACTTATTCAAATAAGCATTTATGCATAGAATTAGAGAAGAAATTAAATTAAGAGATTATGAATGAAATCTAACCCCCTTACCTTAATTCTTCACAAATCTAAGCTAGTGCTTCACTTTAGCTCCAATCCCTTGAGGTTCTACTCTCCTCTTGCTCCCCAAAGCCTTCTCTCTTCAAAACCCTCTCTCTAGCTCTTTTATCTCTGCCACTCTCAAAAATTTTTATGAAATGAACAAATGGTAGTAGGTGACCTAATTTCCTCAAAGACTAAGGTTTAAATAGGCTCACCACTATTGGGCTTAACCCTTATGTCTTAATGGGCTCAACTCACTTACTAACTAACCCGCAATTAATTACTCTCTCATGGTTAAAGTTATCGAATACTTAACGGTCCACAACTAATTACCACACTAGTAACTTAGTAAAATAATGATTCACAGTAAAGCACTAAAAATAATCTTCACCATGAAATTACTAAATTACCCTTGCTCGCAAAATGACCAAAATACCCTTAAGTCTAAAATGACCAAAATACCCTTCTAACACGAAAACCCATTAAAATGCACCCAAAGATAAATAATCACACACAAGCACATATAAACACATACAAACATATATTAAAACAATTAAAAATAAATCTAGCGAAAATCGGGCTGTTACACCACCAAGTATGGAAAACTGTGTCAAATGAAGATTATCCGCCTTAAGGCGCACAAAAAAAAAACTTGATTTGTTCCAAAAGCTTATAAGTTGAGCTTATTTTATTGTTAAAAATCTTGCTATTCATTTCCTTCCAAATAATCCAAGAACAAGAAAGCCAAATTAATTGCATTATATAAAGTGATCCGAAATTCGGAGGGAATAAACTGAATTTAAACCAAGCCAATTACACACAAGACCCCAAAGAGAGCTTGTCACATTACAAGACAAACACAAATGATCAATCGATCCCACATTTCCACAACCATAATAAGGAATTATTCCTCGTTTAAACAGATTATCCCTAGTAGGAAACCTATTACGGAGAAGCCGCCAAGCAAATAACGAAATCTTCAAGGGAACATTCTTATGCCAAACATAATCAGAGACAACAATAAAATTATGTGGTTCATAAGTACTGATAAGCACCACAGACAGAATAACAAGTACCTGGATCAAGCGTCCAAGACCACGTATCCTCAATAGTAGCCCGCAAAAACACATTATTAAGCAAATATCTACACTGCACTACCAGCTCATCCTCCCATGCCCACAACCGACGCCTCCACTTTTAGGCCTCACCTCCCTCACCGCACCATAAAATAAACATATCTGCCACTGTTCACGATTGGTTTTCAGTTAAATCGAACAACCTTCTAAACATGTCATAAAACTTAAAATCACCTAGCCACCTATCAAACTAGAAAATAGTATATGCACCATTACCCAGACTCCTGTGCTAATTATCATCAAACCAACTACCCACATCTAAAATGGAGAAGCTCTATTTTAGACTTACAGATTTCATATACCACCTCCTTAGCAACTAGGATACCATCCATAATTTGTCTACCATTCACAAAGGTCGTCTGAGACTCAGAAATCACACTACCAATTATCCTTATCAGTCTATTTGCTAATAATTTAGCTAGAACTTTATACATACTTCCCGCCAAAGAAATAGTTCAAAAGTCATTCAACCGCTGGGAAATAATTTGGACCCAATCCATTCTTCATACCCATACTTTGGACCCAATCCATAATATATAACAATATATAAAGGGAATACATGATTGTTTTGGCTTGAATTTTTCCTTATTACCCTTAAATAAAATTTCCTTTATGAATGCTATATTGTTGGTGTTATTGAAAAATATATGATTTTTATTAAATTTTTTATATTGTTGGTAAAAGATAAACATAGTTTTCTATTTTTAGGGGGTTCTTGAAGTAAAATCCGAAGAAATCAAGCAAATCAGGCAAAGCAAGACCTCCAAATTTTATTGAGCCTTGGAAAGATGATGATTGGAGATTAAAGAGGCCTCAAAAGACTCTACAAATGGAAGAATTTTGTTCCCAAGTTCCAAGACAACTTAACTATGAAGAAAAACACCTCAACAGGCGAAGAATACATGAAAACAGAAAAGTAATGCACTAAAGTGCCCGACACACAAAAGGAGGTGCTAGGTACCCAAAACTGATACACTAAAGCGCCTGGCGCATGCCTGGAGGTGCAAGGCACCTCAAAGTCGTAGGCACATGCGCCAGGCGCATGGAAGCAGGCACAAGGCGCCCCGTGACTTGCAAAAAAAGTCATTTGTCATGAATTTTTCATCCCTGGAAGCCCTTGATTTTAGCCCAAGTTAGATGGAAACTTTCCCTATTCATTCAAAATTTCTCGTTCAGAACTGGAGCAGTTCAAGAGGAAGGTGATTCTAGGAAGCCAAGGAGGAGTTCTATCTTCTCCTATCCTTTCTAGGGTATGTTTTTATCTTTTAGTATTTTTTTTTATTAGTTATCATGTATACCTAGATATTTATAGGTTAGGGTTCTAAGATGAACCTCTCTTTATTTTTGTTGCATAATTATTTAATTTAATGTTTTTTTATTTTAGTTTATTTTCTGTTCGCTATTAAGTTTTAGGATTAATTTATTCTGGCGAAGTGCAACCGTAGATTAGGTACTTAGGTCTTGACAGGGCTTAATATTGTTATTGTTGTGAAAGTGACCCAGAATTGAAGAAATTAGAGTTCTGATGCTGTCAGATTCGGTGACCGATTTGGATAGCTCGGTGGCCGAATTTGCTCTTTTTTTTTCATTTTTTCATTCGTGAATTTTTGGTGGTCGAAGGAGTACATTTGGTGGCCGATTTTGGGCAGGAGGAAATATTTGAAACGTATTTTCGGGCCTAGATTTGTTCCAATTTTATGAGGGATACTTTTACTATAAATATAGACTTTGTATCAGAGTAAACCTTGAGATAGAGGGGGCTGAAAACAAGGGTTTAGAAACAAATAAAAAACTAGGGTTTGTATAGAGTTTGCTCTTAGCAACAAACACTAGGGTTGGGATTGATTCACCTTGGGAAACACTATTAGGATTGAGTCTCTTAGTCACAGGGAGAGATTGGGACCTTGGGTAGAATTAGGCGGGAGACTTATTCTTGTAACCCATTGATATATCTTTTGTAAAGTTACTCATCATTATAGTGGAACGGAGGGCTGCTCTCTCTCCCAGACCAGGTCAGTTTTGGACCGAACTGGGTAAACAATTTCGTGTGTTATCTCTTTCTTTTCTCTCACCGTTTTCTACTTTTGCTTGTGTTTATAACTTCCATACACTTTGTTTTGGTTGCTTGATTATTACTTTCTCCACAAATCAAGTATTTTATTGGTGTGATTTTCATCGAATTCACAACAGTTATTACTATCTGGATATTTATATCTTGATATTTATATCCTTATACTAATAACTGCCTGTCTAGGAAGTAAGTGATTAGTAAACTAGATAAAAGATACCGAAAGCGAGTTGACCCTAGTAGTAAGTACTTACGAGGTGACATTACTAATATTGAGTAAAATCTTTTGAACCTAGGATGTAACTAGTTTATTAATTAAGGAAACAAGCACCAAGGGGAATAAACTTAGTAAGACCATTATCCTCGACCTCCGGGTAAGGTATACGCTGATAGGGCTGCCCGTTTGTAGAACTACCTAGGGGAGAAGGAGAGTGTGCTATGAGTGTGTTAAGATTCATATATGGGAAAACCTTTAGGAACACTTACATGACCCCACACTAATAATCCTTTCAAAGGTGGTGGAATCCAATAGGATTAATAACCCTATACCGTAGCACATGTATAACCTTAGTGTGATCATCATACGTTTGGAAATTTATGAACGTCAAGTCTAACTTTCAATTACCTTCGAATTAGCAAGACCCCGCACGTAAGGATCGCCGTGCGATCAGCGGGTGCAGCTTGACAACTGATTAGGTTAGAACCTTCCAACGACCTCATCACTTGTATAGTCTACTTAAGATAACTAAATGCGACATGACTGTTATTTATTATCCAACAAAATAAATAGGGGGGGTTTAAAGAGTCCTAACTGCTGCTTACTTTTCTGCAACCAAAACATGTAACTTGCTCTGTTGCAAACAGATAAAATTTGCAATCTCTAACCCTTAACTCTTATATTTTATATCGTGAACTTAAAATAATTAACGCGAGCTGTTTAGATGAAACGACAATCCATGTGGATACGATACTTTACTTATCACTTTATTACTTGGTCAACGATTTGGTACACTTTCCTAATCTGACCATCAAAGTCCCTCTGAACTATGTAGCCTAGTCAGCTTCTGTGTTTTGATGTCCTTCAAAAAAATTGTGGATGTCACTCCCCAGCTTCTGTGAGACTCTCATCTACTAAAGGATGTTGACTCTGGTTGACTCCTCCACCATAGTCTTATAAGCTTCCCCATTTCTTTTTATGCTCTTCATATGTTCCTTTTTCATGATAAGAGTTTCTTTACACTTGAACATATGTTAATAATCCAACTGTTCTTCAATACATTGTTATCATCAAAACCCAAGAAAACTCTTATGAACCATTCTTGTTCTAACAATCTCCCCGATGACAAACACAAGTATTTTGAACAATTTTTGTTCATTTAACTAACAATTAGATTTTAGGGTATGAGGTTTGCAAGCTCCCCCTGAGTCTGACAGTCTCAGGTCTGATATTCGTAATATCACCCTAAGTCATATTCCCAGTTAATTAAACTCATTCTTGATCACTCTTAAGTGCATCAGAACAAATAATCAAATGTTTATCAGAACACTGACAAGATACCAGAATCTTTGATCACACAAAGGTTTGCAAGCTCTGATTAAGACCAATAATATGATACCTTATCAGAACATTGACAAGATATCAGAATCGTTTATCATACAGAGGTTTGCAAATATACTAGGTAGATTCAAAGTTGGCCAGTTGAGGTTCTGAGTTTGTTCTGGATGGTCCATTTATGAGAGAGTTTAGAAGAGTGTTGTAAATATGAGATACATGTATGGTAGCAATAACATTTGATACCATTGGTTTTATGAAGAAATGGGGTTCAAGATTCAGGTCACAGTTGATTTGAAATTCATGTGCAGATTTTGTAAATGGAGATGTTGTAGATGAGTTTGCAGATATAGAATTTGACAAGATATTTGTTTGAGTGAGATAAGGGAAGAGGTTATGTGACGATGCCCTTTTTCCTTTTGATCTAGGCTTGGATGGGGTTTTATATAAACAACTTTGAAAGCTTGTCTTGATGGCTTCAATATTGGATAGTTGCAGTTTTTTGTAGCCTCTAGTATTTTTACCAACAATGTTAGTTGCTTCAAAATGTTGCAGAATTTGAGTAGATTGAAAAAGAATGCCAACTGGAAGATTTTCATCAAATATGGTATCTCGTGCACGAGTAGGTGTTTGTGAAGGGTTTTGTTTGAGCAAGTGAGTTACATCTTCTATTGAAGATGAATTGTTAGTGTCTGAATGTTAAGGTAGGGTTGAAGGTGAACCACTGTTATCTACAAAGGTCTCAAAATTACCTGGAGAACCTGCAATTGTCGATTTGTTGGTACCTAACAAATCTTTACCATTAAGACTGTACTTGTGTCCTTCTGTCTCCTTTACTTGCTCCAAGATTGAGGATTATGTATTTCTTTTCCCTTATATTGCCATAAGAGTGGCTTCCTTTAGTAGTACTGCATTAACTTCTTCTAGTTCTGCTGATATTTCTTAATCAGCAGTATTGTCCCTTCCTTTTGGAGAAACAGTTTCTTCTGCTGTTGTTGAGTGATGTTCTTTAAAGTGCAAAATTCTTTGGCGTTTCCTGAGAGACACCTACTTTTCTTCTTCCTTCTCACTTACTACTGTTTGCCCGTGATTTTGGAAAACGGGGGCTAGTTCTGATTATTACAAGCGAGATTGAACTAGAAATCTCAAGACCGTTGTGCAAAGGTTTTTATTAGAAAAAGAGTTTGAAAAAAGGCCACGAAATGCACTCAGGTTGCTTAGAGGGCAGGACGGGTTTGATAGTAAAAGGCACTGTCTCTCGACAGGTTTAAGATTGCAAGAAAAAGCAAGTAAAAGCTTAAATAAAGCAAGGAAAAAAGATAAAAAGTATGTTTACGCACGTAAACTCAAAGGAAAGGTAAAATTCATTGCATTAAAAATAAAGGGGTGGTCTAGAAATCAGTTTACATACATTATGTATAACTCATTTCCCTAGACGCCGGTAGTTTGAGTGTTGTAAAATTCCGTATATGATTTGCGACCCACTTTCCGGCTTGGAAACTCTTATTTATACTAAAAACCTAGATGGCGAACCACTAACCCCATGATCAGCACTTTCTCCATCTTGGACAACTGCTTGCCCCATGTTTCCTCTAAAGAAAACCGTTTCCATGCTTGAAATTGTGCTTCCCGCCTTGAATGCTTGACTTCGACATGAATGCTCTTTTCAGCCTTGCTTTGTTGAAACTCTGACTATGCGCTCTAGGCTTGATGTCTCGTTGAGACTCTCCAATTAAAATGAGAAAGCTCTTTGATTCCTGCAAATTTAAAGGTCAAACAAATGTTGACCATATTAAATGAGCTTGTCGAATTTGAAGGCTAACAAAAT
>Ga0315915_1004080_pt1 | contig 18441 bp, 9 predicted proteins | sample MpolbnodulesMG_FD_207738 | JGI IMG/M metagenome (GOLD analysis project Ga0315915, IMG submission 207738) | Medicago polymorpha root nodule microbial communities from Los Angeles, California, United States - branched nodules | ecosystem: Host-associated > Plants > Roots > Nodule | place: USA...
TTTTTTACATACAAATATTAGTAGATAATATTAGTAGATTAATGGGACAAAAATATGTATTAAACTTATATGCTAAACTAAACTATACCTTTGCTCCTTTAACTTATTTTTAAGTTTAACTTCGGTCTTTAAAAAAAATGGTTCCATTTTGTTTCCATTAATTTACAAACGCTATCGTCCCTTAAGTTTTTTTACGTTCCATCTTAATCCTTTTAAGTTTTTTGTGTTTCATATTTTAGTCTTTAAGCTACAACTCTAAGACAGTACAATCCCTTAAACCCTTTAGTCCTCACTTTCAGTGCCTAATATGTGTAATTAAGGTTAATAATCTAAGAGATTAAAATATCTAATATTTATAACATAAGAGACCAAAATAAACGACAACAATGTCTAATATTTATAACTTAATGCAGCAAAATTAGACGAAAAAAATGGCTAAGGGACCAAAGCGAAATCTAAAAACAACTCTAGTATGTAATTTAGGCAAATTTATACAACCATTATACTATGTTGTTGGGATGGCATCTCAACAATATATATGAAATCCATTTGGTTAGAAATTATTTTGCATACTCAATTCACCAAGTAAGCTAGCTGCTTGTAGGCATGGCAACAAAACTCATACCCGCGAATACCCGTCTGAACCAAACTAAATTTGATGGGTTTTTCCCGTTTTGACTGGGTTTGGTATGAGTTTACGTTTTCCCCGATTTCAAAACACGGGTACGGGACGGGTAACAAGGATATAGGTAGCCACCCCAAACCCATACTCAAACTCGTCCCGAATGTAGAAAAATCAATTTATTGCTCCTTTTACATAAATAAAAACGTAAACCATAAATTATTTCAGTCACACAGTCAGAGTCTCAGTCTCTCAGATGACACTCACTTATCAGAGTTCTCTCTATTCTCCTCAATTGTGTTAGAGTCTTAATCTCTCAGATGACACTCACTTCTCAGTCTTGGTCTCTCTCTTCTCCATCACCATAGCCATCAATCTTCATCATCTCTTAGCAAGGTAATGCATTGCAACATTGCGTCCGGGGCAGAAAAATACTTTTTTTTTTATTATAAAAAATTATCCATTGTGGGGATGGGGATGGGGCGGGGATACCCCGAACCCGTCGGGTATGGGGATGAGATTCAATTTCTCATCTTCGTTGGATATGAGTACGGTAACGGGTAAGTATATAAGAGTAGGATATGGGGACGGGGAAGGTAAAACCCGTTCCCACCCCATCCCATTGCCATGCCGAGCTGCTTGGAACAACTATATATGTATAAAATTATACAAACATTACACCACATGAGAATTACTTATTGTAAACATGAAAAATTCACCAAGTTGCTTTAAAGACACTTCTATATCAACCAAAAAGATCGGAACTCAGATCAGTAAAACAGGAATATTGACCTGACACTATGAGCTACTTGCTCTAAAAGGACAAATTGGAACATTGCAGAAGATAAATAAATAAAAAGTCTTGCTAACCGGTGTCTCCGAAATACTGGTTAAGGTAGTAAAAAAAATAAGTTTTAAGTTGGAACCACACTTTTTACACTTTTGAGGAATTGATTACACAAGCTCAAACGCCATCTATTATAATATTTGCTTCGTTGATCGGTTTCTGGAAGCACTGATTCACATTTCAAATAAATAAATAATGAATGTGTAGAAGCTTAAGCTAGCTGCATGCTCATCAGTATTCAATCATTTGACTTATTTGTTGCAATTCATACATATCTCATTAAGTGCAGGTGGACTTACAAATTTTCAAATATATAAGAAACATTATCTACAACTATATAGTTACATAATACACACCATGCTGCTATAACTATAAGGTTATAAAAGTAATGAATTTCATGAGTTCCAATGTAATGAAGCATGACTATGACTATACAACAACGATTATAGCTGAGTTTATGATTGATATTGCTTGGTTGGCATATAGCTGGACTTGAAACTATTTTAGAAGAAGAAGAATTAATAGTAGTACATATCATGAAAACATACCAATTGGATGGAAATAATAATAAACAAATTAAAAGGTTATGAATATTATGAAAAAAAAATACATGGAATTCTTGGCAATATATTTTGTCACACGTGTTTATGATATTATTGTGGATAAATTAAAGAAATTTGTTGGTTATGTCCATCATATAAATCATAGCATTTGTGGAGCTTCCATGGTCACATAATATAGGGAATGCAAGAACTCTAATTTTTATTTTGAAAAATACAAATGGGCATTGGGTGACATAATCAATAGTACGGCTAAATAAAGTTTCACAATTTGTTTCTTAATAGAATAAAATAAAATATCACAATTTTTATATATACATTACACTTAATTGATGGGAGAGAGGACTAAAGAAGTGGGACACTTGCATATCATCATTGCATGAATGGAATATATAAAATTAATTCTCACACAAAAAGGCAATTTTTGGAGCAGATGTATAGTACATTAGAAGTTAACATAGACCAGCACATAGGAAGCATCCAAAAACCAGGTAGTGCTTTAGGTCTTGGATTTTTTCTTTAGGTCATCGAAATTTGTTTTGAGTTTAACAAAAATAATAATTAAAAAGTACATATAATTAAAAAATATACATGTAGTCATATCTGCATGCATTAAAAAAAAAAGCATATCAACCATAATAATACACATATAAAAATTGTAATAAACAAAAAAGTAAGCATAGTACTATTTTTTAATAGAGTTTAATTTTGATAAAATATCATTAACTGTTTTTTACACGGTCAACTAATAACAATCAATCATGTGAACCCACTTGGATTCTTTCGGTGGTGTTAGCTTGAGGCTTAAAGTTTATGCATATCAAAGTCTCTGATTTGATATCACTGGTGTCAATTTTGGTGGATTAGTTTGACTTCTAAAAAATGAAACAATCAATCATGTGTTTTTAAGAAGTTATGTTTAAAGTCTAGTTTTTAGATATACAATCTACTGATAGTATTAATTTTTTTTACACAAAATGTAAATGAATTAAATCTTTTTTAAATAAAATATTACATATTATTAATTAGTTTTAAAAAGTCTTCGTTCAAATTTTGTTTAAATTAAAAACACATTGTGTCAACCCTAATCAGCAAACACAAATTGAAGAAAAAAAGGTCATGGAGTATTTTAGTGCTAAAGTTACAAGTATTAACTTCAACGCTCTTCATATGCTGGACAAACCTAAGGGAGAGGTCAGTAAAGCTCTTGCTTTAGGCCTCACCCAAAGAGTATATATTGAGTAGTTATTTAATTTATAATAATGTCTCACTAGATAATTACATAAAAGAGTTTGTAACTTAGTTACTCGATTTATCATTCCAAAGTTTGAGTAAGAGAAACTCTAACTTTTCTCTGAGATTTCTTTCTCTTTCACTCATCGAGGAGGGGATGGTTTTAGGTCATTTTTTTACCTAGAATCAACCACTCTGCATCTTTTTTCCTTTTTTTCTCAATCTAAATAAGTGATTTTCACGTATATTTTGTGTTTTTTCGTCGTCTAAGTGCGACGTTTGTCTGTCGTCGTGTGCGGCGTTATTTGATTTTACGTGTTCATTTGGTTCATATTGAAAGATTAACTTCAGTCAATCACATATTCAATCAATGATTTGGACGTAACGTTGTAGATCCGGAAGCACGGGTATTCTGGTGATTTAGATTTTATCATATTATTTATAAGCATTTTGCCGCTATATGCTATTTACTAGGGTGTTGTGAGTTTGTTTTTAGATTCACCATTTACGTTTTTAGCGATGTTGATTCAGATATATTCTATCAATTTAAATCAACATTGTTTTGTTTTTGTAAAAAAAAAAATCATTCTAAAGTTCGACCAGGTTATCGGACGTTTGAAAATTAAATTGAACTTTTATTTGTTTTATCATGTATGAGTAATTCTTTCAACAACAAAAATCGTGTATAAGTGTAGTAAAAATTTTTTGGGGATGTATGAGTGTAGTTAATATATTTAATACTATTGACATATAAGTATTTATAAGATTACACGATAATTAATTTGCCTAATTTGTTAGAGGGCTATCATTAGATTCATCCTATGATTAAATGATCATTTTCTCATTCATTATTAGATTAGATAGTTGGATGAATATAATGGCCGACCCCTTATCTCATAAGCATCAAGGTAAATTAACATGTGGACACGAATAGGCCACATTTTTTCCCTTTACACAAGCATATCAAAGAAATCAAGATATTAACAACAATATTTGTCCCTTTGTGTATGAGTATATAGCTAAGCATTGTATAATAAACCTAGAGGAAATTAATTTGTAGCATGCATAATAGTCAAGAGACAATTGGCTGTCATGTTTGAGTAGATTAAAGGAGCCTTGTTGGACTTTCTTTAAGGGTATTCAGATTTATATTCTTCCATGAAAACGTGTGTACTAACACGGTATAGTGATGCATGCAAATTAATTATAATCATATGAATATACAAAATGCAACTCAACACTTTCAAAGTATACTATATATATACGTAGATCTCTGCAAATTAAGCAAAAAAAATTGAAGGAAATGAAAAAGTAGGAAGATAAGGAAGAAAATAGAATCTTGAAATATTAACATGCCTACTATAATCCGACCTACTAAATATTCTATATTTATCTCTCTTAACCATAATCCTAGCATGACTAGGGCAAATACTTCACCATATATTGGTTATATATATCTTTTGAGAATATTCATATGCCTTCTAATTGAGATACAATTAATCCATTGTAAAATCTTCTGCCAATGTTTTTTTGATTATAAAATAAAAAAAGTAACCCTATTATTATAAAAAATATATAATCCTTTGCCAATAATTAGAGCCACGCTCCATAACCTTTATTCACACGCTTGGATTAGACTAAGGATATAGCACATGTAAGAAAAACAAATTAGGATGATTAGCACTAATAATTCGGTTAACGACAGTATTCAACGGGACACATAATCAAGGTCAACACATGCTTAGATGGTTAAGTACACTTAAGTACAGAAATGATGTGTTTCATTTTCAAATATGCTTTTATACTTTTATATAAATAATATATTTGGTCATGGTTTCAACTTTAAAAAGAAACAAATAAACAATAACTTAGTATTTAATTATGGGGATCATAACTTAGTAAAAATTGCTATGAAAACCCTCTTTCTAACACTTCCTCTAATATTCATTCTCATATTGAATAAAACTTACGACGGTCTCGTTGTGACCTATTTCTAAAATGTGGTTCCGGTGTGAAATAATTTCACTCAATAAAAGAATGAATGTTAAAAATATGGTTAGAAATAGAGTGTTCATAATAATCCAAAAAAATTACGGTTCAAGTATATGCAAATTTTTAAATCCAAGTTTTTGCTTTCAATTTGTCATCAAATGACAATGTTTGGCGAGAGTCAAATTTTTATTGTTGGATTGAAAATTTATATCATATGGATTAATTATGTAAAATTTTACACAAATCTAAAATCATTTGATATGTTATTTAAACCCGCTAAGATTAAATTCTTTTGCGCTTTTATCAAACATCATTAACCTTGATAAATTTCAATAATATATCAAATGATTTTTTATTATGTAAAACTTTACATGAATGATCAATATAATACAAACTTCAATCCAACAATAGATTTTACTGAAAATATATATCCATTAAAACGTTATTAAACGGTGTAATATTAATTGTTCACCATTGTAATTTGATTCCTCACTCACATGTATATATCATTGAAAAAAACATGACAAATTATGTTGGCTCTTCACTTTGATTTGTCACAGCTGTTAACAATTAAGTTCATCAACACATCCCCAATCTCACGTAATTGTGGATCAATTACTAGATTCTACTTTCATATTTTTTGTTTTTTTAAAAATTAATGTCGGAGAAGATCTTAATCAATTGTTCAAGCACCGTCCTTGTAAACTTCCTTGTAGACAATAAACCAATTAGTCATTTTCATAATCTTCCTCTCATTAATTTCATGGCTGCTTCCATTACTTGCTGTGTCTCAATTGGAATCCAATATATAGGAAGAGAGTACTTTCTTGACATTGAGCTTCAATAGCAACATTATACTATAATAATATATCATCTATGGTTTTTGTTCCACCTAACACACAATTAATTAACATCAAATAACCCTAATACAATTCTTTACACAAATTTTTAATGACTTTATTAGTTATAGCTTTTCAAAGCAATTAATATATTAAGTAAAGGACAAATCCAAGCTATAGCTTTGCAACTTCTTATTCTTAGTGCTTTAGATAATGCCATTTTTTCTTTACACACACATAATCAAAATCAACCAACAATAGTAAAATATATAAACTGATCAGTAGTGTTAATAACACTCTCTCTAGTACTAACTCTTTTATTGATGAAATCAATGCAGGTCCCACGACTTTATGTGTGTCTCATTTTCTAAGTATATGACCCATTTTGATTTCATCCAATAAAATAATGAATGTTAAAAAAAGTGTTGAAAAGAAAGTGTGAGTGTTGCTAGCATTCACGCCGATGCACACATCATAATGATATTAAACACATGTTTAAGAAAACTAATTACCTAACAACTGTGTCACACCATATTAATCTCATAATGATAATTTATGATATGAGTCATGCATGAAGCTTATGAGGAATATTATTTGTGTTGAACAAATCGATCAATTTGGATACATTCCAGCCAATCATGTTGGATACATGTTAATTTTATCTAGGTAGAAAAGGGTCTAGACTCTAGCTAGTAAGAATAAGTCCACAACTAGGACTCAAAAACTCAATTATATTACTCAAAAAATAATTAATAAAAATGTGGTACCATATATGGTGAGACCATTGTTTGATACTTGTCTCAACATTAGAGGTTGAAATAGCCGCACAGTCGTCATATGATCCCTTCAATCACGTTCTCTTTTATGCATTAAGATTCATCATATTAACTACAGATCTAAACTTGATCTTCTCTTGCACATGGATATAATTCAACAAAACCATATTCTTCTCATCATTGCCATTCTTATATAATTATAATCATTCTATTATTTATTATGGATTGATATCTATGCTTAACTACTCTAGCTAGTTAGTAATTAGTAGTTGGAATCCACATATACAACACAATCCCGACAAATATCTTAAATTCCTAACTTGTAAACTTTTTTTACATATGCTTGCATACACATGTTTTTATTTTGTTGATGAATATGTATAAATTACTTCTCTAAATCATAAACTATTATTATCATATAAAAATAAAAATTACGTAAATACGCATGTCTAAGTGTGTGTGTGAAAATTATGTTTATGGTAAACTCATTGACATTTTTTTTAACATCAAACTTTATTAATAATAGAAAAGAAGTACAAAAAGTATTTAACCCACAAACTGAGAAAAGTACAAGGGATACTTGTCCTGCAAAAAACACACATCCTACATCAAGAATTAAGATAAAGGAGAGGGTTTGAAAACCATTCGTGATACAAACAAGAACTCCCTAATTTCCTAGCAATAACAGGATGTTTGGTTCAATTTTAACGTTAAAAATATGAATTGGACACTCAACTCAAACCAAAGATAATTGAGTTTCAGTAATGAGTTTGGTCAAATTAACCCAACCCAACCTCCAAACACCCCTAATCAGACGTGAATAGAGTGGTGGTTGTCAGTGGCAGGTGGTGGTCAGGGTTTACTAGGGGTAACATGAGTGGTGGTCGAAGTTGGTCAAAATGATGGTCAGATAGGTAATAAGAGTTGGTCGACAATGGTCAACAACCACTGGACGGTGGTAACACGTTAGCATAAAAACAAAAGCAAAATTTATTAAAACGTACTTTTGTGATTTTGAAATTTAAGCAAAAATTGTTTTCCAATTAAATAAAAAAATCAATTCAACCCCAATTTTATCCGAACATATTTTGTTTTCAAATTTAACCTCTAAAATAAAAAAGAGAACCAACAAAAAAATCGCCTTCCCCTAAAAATATACCCTAAAATAAAAACACTTACAAAAAATCTAAAGATTATTTTGTGAGCTCTATTATACTTCGATATATTTAAGAGATTTGTTGTCATAGTATGTTTATTTTTTCATTTTTGAAAGGAGGCATTGTCATAGTTTAAAAAATCATAAAAAAATTGATTACGTTAGAAACTTTACAAAACACTGATGTAATCCAATTTATTTTTGCCAAAAATACTAAAAGTGTACATTTTCTTCTTCTAAAAGTTTGTATTGTAACAAAATAAAAAAGTTTGTCATAGAAAATGGGAATTTTACTTTTTTAGTATCATTTATTATAATTTAAATTAAATTAAATTAAACTGAAACAATTTCCAAGCCTATATTCGTTTTGAAATTCTTCGTCTTTCGTCAGATTTATTACTTTTTTCTCTTGTCGTTCATTAATTAGTTTATTTATTAATTATTTTTCATGTTGACTTTTGCATGGAATACAACTTCTACAATTTCTCAAATTGAAAGTTTGTGTGAACCTGTGAATTATGTGCAAAGATGATTAAGCATTTCACTCACATTAGTATACTTATCAATTGATTTATACTTAATTAATAAGTATGCGTAAATTCTCAATAAGGTTGTGGTTCTCTTAATTTTTTAATATTAGAAGAAAAATAGCTTTCATTTTCATAATGATTTTTCTTAAAGGATTCATTTTCTTAATGATGTTATTTTGCTTTTAATATAAAGCTCTCATTGAGCCACGGTATATATATACTCCTAAGTAACGTCCCATTTTATCAATATACACCTCATAAAAAGAACTACAATATACCAAAAAGAGCAAAAATTAAACCATCCCTTTAAAGAATTTTACTCTCCCAAGTCTTAACACTAGTATTAATCATGCAGACACAGCTACAATTATGGGAAATTCTATGGTGAAGTCGTGAAAATGACTTTTCTGATGAAGTTAACACTATAATATTAAAAGTGTAGTGAATAACACCCCACTGTTTATAACATCAAAAGTTCAGTCCTCATAGTATCATCAATTCATCAGATTAACAAGACTACACTTAATCTAATTTTATCCTACCTTGTTTTAAGTGTAACAACCCACAAAGTATAACACTTAAGACTATCACATAATATCATCAAATCTATTTGCATGTTAAAGATACCAACGATAAAATAGTACCCGTAAGTTCAAGATGTTGCAAGCATTACTAGATGAATTACTATTGATCATTAATCAGTAATCAACAATTTAAAAATGAATCAAACCTTAAAATCAAAATTAACTTTTTCAAAAAAGTCAGTTTTCTGGCTGCACCATAGAAGCTCCCCAATTACATATGTCTAGCTGTTTGTACCAAAAATATTAATATCGTTGGTTTTGAATTCTGTATTAAACTCTTTCCTAAATCAATTTTGGGATAAATTATGCTCTTTATAATTAATATAATTATAAGTCGTTTTGACATTTTAACACATAAAAATTGTAGTTAATAATAATGCGTTGATATTATAAAAAGACTTATAATAAAACAAAAATATTTTTTGTTTACCATAGATAACTAATCTATTATTGAAATAATTGTAATTTATGATTATTGTTTGTGAGATGCCTATCATTTTAGTTTGATTGATCACCTATAATTTTTTTTTTTCCGATGATTGTTAAGTCTAGTAGAATGAGTTAGTCTCCTGCAATCTCGCAAACCACAATTTGATTACTCATTATATATAGTGGCACCCATATTTAGTGTCCTATTACTACTCAAATAAGATTGCCTCTAGATTGCCTTTCATTTCATCACCAAGAAAAAAATGGTGCTCCAAATATTTAGGAAGTGCACAAGTAAATGACTAATTAGAACAAGGTGCACCACAATTAGATTACATACAACTACAAACATTAAAGGTTGTATTGAAGAGATTTGATGCATTAACCCTAAGGAAATATTTGATTACACCCAAAAAAAAGTTCTTTAAATCTCACAAAAACTCATTGATCAATTTTGTTGTTTGGTATTGATGCAAAAGTGGGGTCACAAGATGTTCTCTTTTGTCATAGTTCTTCTTGCAAAATCAGAATCTTACATGGTATCTTTGTCAGGTCATCAAAACTTAACTACTCCTAGCTAGAATTTTCTCCAATTTTTTCTTATATGCTAAACACCCAATTCAGATCTTAAATCATGATTTGGTTTCAGCAATGGAATTTTTGGTGTTTATTTGGCATTGGATTTGATTAGTCGTAGGTTGAGAATAGTAGAATTGTTTTCTCAAGAACTCAACCACTTGTAAATTTAATAAACAAGTATGAAGCCATAAATTAATTTAGCCACACACAAAGTTATGAACAATCTGCTCCATTAAACCAAAGGTACAGGAAAATATTTAAGCATTTATTTTTAAGCATTTATTTTTATTTTTTTTATAAAATGTTGAAGTGAGTTGGGTCGTTAGGGTTAAGAAAAATTTCAAGATTCGGGGACCACAGAGACAAGTACTTACATATTATCTACCAATGATGTTCTCGCGTTGACAACAAACATCAAACCCAGGTCTTTGAAGAATCTGAACGGAATCCTTATCAACTTGACCAAACTAAGTTGGTAATTTGTAAGCAAAATTAGGGAACTATAATAGCAACTTAATCAAAACATCCATCTCCAAACAACCACCATATAATTTCCGTGTGGATCTGTCACAGTTGTCACAAGTAGCAACAGATAAACTATGTGAAATTAAATTAAATTAAAGCTTAAAAGGTAAAGCTTTGATTTGCTTACACTACAAAATCAATAATTTATATTATATACATTTTATGCATTATTTATGCTGAATAAGCCAGCCAAGTTGAAAAGGGACCTTTTTTCCTTGTCTTTAGGCCTCAAAGCCTATATATAGAGAAATTTCACACAAACTTTTCATTCAACTCTCTCTCACCTATTTTCTCTCTCTACCTATCTAACTACCTTCTCTCTCTTTCTCCTCCTTCTAAAAATAGTTAGTATGGGTCTTGAGATTGAACAAGAACACCCTTGTGTTGAACTTTCAAATATTGCAACTTCTGAAACTCATGGAGAAAATTCTCCATACTTTGCTGGATGGAAAGCCTATGATGAAAACCCTTATCATGAAATAACTAACCCTTCTGGAGTTATACAAATGGGCTTGGCAGAAAATCAAGTAAGTGTATAAATTTTGAAGACGTGTTCGGTGTCAGACCAGTGTCAAGTATACATAAGAAAAAAACATATGTATCTGATATAACTTTTGATGAGATACATATGCTTTAATTTTTTTGCTTATATCAAAGAAAAACATGCAAGAAAAGAAAGGAAAAAAATGTGACACTTAATTATTTTCATTAATTTCTAAGATTATATTTAACTAGTTAACTAATATTTCTTGTTTGAAATTCTTTAGGTGTCATTTGATTTACTTGAAAAATACTTGGAAGAACATTCAGAGGCATCAACATGGGGAAAAGGTGGTTCAAGTTTTAGAGATAATGCATTATTTCAAGACTATCATGGACTTAAATCATTCAGAAAAGCAATGGCAAGTTTCATGGAAAAAATTAGAGGAAATAAAGCAAAATTTGATTATGAAAGAATTGTCCTCACTGCTGGTGCTACTGCTGCCAATGAGCTCTTGACTTTCATCCTTGCAAATCCAGGAGATGCTTTACTTGTTCCAACACCATACTATCCTGGGTAAGAAATTATCTCTTTTCAAACTTCAATACATTTTTATATTTTTCTCTTACCATAATTAATAATGGAACTTTCCTATACCAAATTTTTTTATAATATAGTTTCAAAATGTCAAACTTTTTTTTTTCCTTGGAACTTGCAAGCACTTAACTATTTGCTTTATGTGTACAATATATTCTATATTATATTTGCTTAAATGCATTTTTGGTCGTCTATTTTTATTGATTCATGATTTTAGTTTGTGTATTTCTAAATTCGAAAATATGGTCTCAATTTTTTCAAATTTTGCGAGGACTAAATTCGTGAATCTATTAAAGAAAATTATCAAACGAGTAATCATCTAAGCATAAAATTCGGGCGACAATATAAGTACAATAATTGGAAAATTAAACTAATGTATATATTTTTTGATTTTGCAGATTTGATAGAGATTTAAGATGGAGAACTGGTGTAAACATAGTTCCAATCCATTGTGATAGCTCAAACAATTTTCAAATCACACTTGAAGCATTAGAAACTGCATACAAAAATGCAGAATCCATGAACATGAAAGTAAAAGCAGTACTTATCACCAACCCATCAAATCCATTAGGCATATCGATTCAACGTTCAGTTCTCGAGGACATTCTCAACTTTGTGACTCGCAAGAACATACACCTTGTCTCAGACGAAATCTACTCGGGCTCAGTTTTCTCTTCACATGAATTCATAAGCATAGCCGAGATTCTTGAATCTCGTCAATACAAAGACGCGGAAAGATGTCACATTGTTTATAGTCTTTCTAAAGATCTCGGTCTACCAGGTTTCAGAGTCGGAACAATTTATTCCTACAACGATAAAGTTGTTACAACAGCACGAAGAATGTCGAGTTTTACCTTAATATCTTCACAAACACAACATCTTTTAGCATCAATGTTGTCAGATGAAAGTTTCACTGATAATTACATCAAGGTCAATAGAGAAAGATTAAGGAAAAGATATGAAATGATCATTGAAGGTTTGAAAAGTGCTGGAATTGAATGCTTGAAAGGTAATGCAGGGTTGTTTTGTTGGATGAATATGAGTCCAATGTTGGAAAGTAATACAAGAGAAGGTGAATTGAAGCTTTGGAATGAGATTTTGAATGAAGTTAAGCTTAATATTTCACCAGGGTGTTCTTGTCATTGTTCCGAACCCGGTTGGTTTAGGGTTTGTTTTGCAAATATGAGTGAAGAAACACTTGAACTTGCACTCAAAAGAATACGTGATTTCATGAATAACAAGGACAGAAAGGATATAGGAATATAATTTTTACCATCACTCTACCATGATTAAATAGTATTTTTTTACGGTCAAATCGATCAGAAGAGCCAGAGTTTGAATCCTGACAAAAACAATCATCTGTCAAGTTTTACTTACCTCCCAAACGAATTCCGATTACCAGTTTCTTTCTCCTTGAAATGGGAGGGATAAGACCAAAACATTAGCCTTTGTTTATTTTTATTTTTTTTCAAATGGTTGCGGCCATTTTGGTATATTCTTTTAAAAGCACATAATGTAAAGGTGAATATTCAATTGAAGTGTATCAATCCCATGTTTGCTTGCTTAATTTACTTAAGCAAGTTTTTATTGCAAAATTAATCTTTTGTATTATTTTGTTTTATAATGAATGAAATTTGTTACTATTAAATTATGTGACTTACTACATTATTTGTATGATGAGTTAGTATAGTGTCTATATCACCTTAAACATCTTGATTAGTTGTGTAGTAAAAAATTAATCCTTCTTGAATGAGTATTGGTCTTGAATTTATTAACATCATTTGACTTAGTAATTACTGATTTAATTTCAATTGGTATCATAGTTGACTTAGAGTTTGGAGTTTAAAGTACGTAACAGCTAGCAAAACACACCAACCAGTTATAGCTTTCAGCTTCATGAAAGGGTTGGAAACTTGGTATGAATGAATAAAATATTAACATGCCTCAATCCCTATAGTACATGATGATGTGCATATTTTTAATTCAAGTCTAATTGCCATGTTTATTGGATAATTAGTAGTATATAAGGTTGATTTGATTATAACATGTAATTAATTATAAGTATAGTATAAGTATATACTTTGTATTAATTCCTATAGCTTAGTGTCGGGAAATATTCTAGAACAAATTAAAAATGGTCCACCCCACGTGATGTACACTGCTTGAATTTATATTTGTATATATAGCTGCTGCTCTTTGTTGTTGTTGTGTTGTTTGTGTGTGAGGAAAATGATGTTGATATTGAGTGATATTGAAATTTTATATTTATTACTCTCATAATTATACTAATTTCTTTCTTTACAAGAATAATGATACTAATCTTCTCACTTAAGAAATCTTATGTATCTTGATTTTTTTTACAAGGCTAAATCAAAAGATAAAAGAAAAAGACTACAATTTTAAAAAGAAAATTCATGTTCTCATGCAAGAAATCTTTGATGTCTTAAATCAGCACAACATGCTTATAGAATATGTTAGTTGGAGCCTCAATAAGCTTCAAAGAGAGTGAAGAATCGGTGTAGTAGAATGAATCATAAAGGTCCATGTCCTTAGCAAGAGTTAGCCCTCGATGAATGCCATAAAGTTTTGCTTGGAGGATGTTAGCTGAACCCAAAATGAAACCTAAAAATACAACACACCAAGACCATTAGAGCTTCGAATGAGATCTCAATGCCATCCCGAAAAGGATTGCCAGATGAGTTCCACTTAATATTTTTTCCTTCAAGATTGTTGTTGTGAGACGTGTGAAAATAATCATATCTACAATGGATCAAGCTGTCGAGCTAAGATGAAAAATGGACATAATTTTTTTTTAAGTCAAATTAGCCCACCAAAATTGACACGGTAAAAAATCAAACATAAGACAAATCTTAAGAGTAATACACTCCATAAGGTCAACCCAAATTGAAAGAAATTGTGATTTCTTGATTAAAAGGATTCTATTATTTTATTTGTTTGATAAGCAAATTTTTATTTCACAAAAACAAAAAACTCCTAAGAATTGGAAAAGGGTAAAAAAAAATGGATCCAACCCTCTTGGTGTATAATAATAAAATGAAAATGAGTTATTTGGAAGTGGTAACACAACTGACAATATTGATATTGTTAGGTTGGACATATTTATCTGAATTTAAATATAAAATCTCACAGCTGTGTGCGAATTTCAAATGGTGGTTGCCACTTAAAAAATGAAAAAGAGCTTTCAAAGAACATACATATATAGTTGCTTATATAAATACTAATATATAGTTAAGCATAAGCCATAAGACACTGCATTATTAACTAAACATATGACCATGACCACCGCATATGGTGTGATTGAAAAGAAAATATAATCGATTCAGCCTTAATTTGTAGATTGTCACTGTTACTACATGTAGAAGTTTGCTTATAGAGGTATTAAGGGCCTGCTTATAGTAATATTATTATTTGGAGAATGATTTGACTTTTATTAATTAATAATATATATAACTTGTATATAGTTTTCAATTAGTACATTTTGGAGAATATTTATAAAAAAAAGGGTTTTATTAACTAGTAATGCAGACCCGATTTACGTAGACTTTCAATCCTATGATAATAAATTAATCAATCTAAATCTCAATAAACAATTTTTACTATCCAATCAAATAGTCAACCATTTTCTTTAACTATCAAAGACTGGAGCAATTTGCTAGTTTTATATATGTCAATTTTTTTGGATTATATGACCGGCAAAGTTAGTTTTTATAGTAAATGGAGGGATTGGTTAGAGGTTTTATTTCCTATGACTTTACACCCATCCTCTTAAATAAATGGAAGTCATTTGTTGGATTTGATAGATGGGATCGAATGTGTCAAATAAAAAATAGTGGTGGGAGGGGTGTAAAAAATCTTGATATGTTTATTTTTGTGTTGAATGCAAGATGAAGATGGAGGTTTTTGGTTGATAAAGGGACAATATGGTACAAATTGTTGAGTTACTCAATATGGTTCTTTAGACATGCAATATTAAACATTCGTGTGGTAGGAGTATAAGTTAACATGCGGGTTATGAATTTGATGTCGTATTTTGAATGAGCGTGCTAGTATGTATTTTGATTATTTTGATACAACCTCAAATCAAATCAAATAAGAGTCATCTTAATTGGTGCATCCGAAACATTGGTTAAGAAAACGCAAAAAATAAAGTTTTAAGTTGAAAATACCACTTTTTAGACTTTTGAGAAGTTGATTGCAGATGTTCCAATATCATATTACCAAATTTACTTCTTTAACCAGTGTTCTACGGGCCCCGGTTAACATTTTCCAATAAAATATTATGGAAGTAAGTTAGCAAATGGAGTATACACTTGCTAACTTACTCTTCATATTTTCATGTTGGTGTAAGTTAGCTAAATAAACAAATATGCTTAATAGCAGTTTTAGCCCCCTAACTTTCCCAAAGTTGCGATTTCGGCCCCCTAAGAAGAAAAAAAACTACAAAACCACCCCTTAAGTTTTGCACTTGTGGTAGTTTTGGCCCCCAAGGCCAATTTTGACTCGGTCTACGCTGACGTGGCACCCTAAGTGAGGTGCCACGTGTTAATTTTTTTTGGCTTTGGGGGCCAAAACTGCTCCAGTTACAAAACTTAGGGGGCATTTTTGTAGTTTTTTTTCTTAGGGGGTCAAAATCGCAACTTTGGAAAAGTTAAGGGGATAAAACTGCTATTAAGCCAAACAAATATCATCATACTTTAAAATGCGCTAAATTGTATAGTAAATTGTTGTGATCACATCTGAGTGTTGAGCAAGTTCGAATCCACAATACTCCTCATCTCTTCACATAGTATGTGTAAGTTTCACATCTCATTTGTTCAAAATTAAAAAAGAAAAATGTACTACTACTACTATACTCAAATATCTTGGAAACCATTAGAAATTAATCAAGAACTGCCCTACCTAACTAGCATGCGTGGAATCAAAACATTAGGTTGACTCTAAGAAGTGCTAAAATTTTCTATCCGCATTGATCATTCGAATTGCTTGTAATTTAGTGTTCATGTTGACTATATGTCTTGACATTTTTATAACTTCCAATAAACAAAACCGTCCCACAAGGTGTAGCAGAGGTTGTACCCCAATGGTAAGGGTTGGTTTAAGCAAATTAAATGAGATATGGTCAAAACATATGTTTATAAATAGGATAATTTTCACTCTATAAATTGTTTTTTGTACGGTTTAATCAAGTTCAATCCAAATTATAAAATGATACCGGATTCTATCCAAACTCAGCGGAACCACCTGCTATTGGGCCACACTTTAAATATCGAGTAGTGTGTTAAGGGTCTAATTATGGATGAGATAAGATCAAATACATGTTTGTAAGTGAAGGTGATCATCACCTTAGGAACCATAAATCGAAAATAATAATGAAGTCTATCTAAAGTATGTAACACTCTTACTTTCGCGGATGCTAACAAATCATTTTTTAAAGACCTACAACTCGTTTAACAATTAACTCAAACCGGTTGAGCTAGTCAACCCCTAAATAATTTCCCCCCTTACAACAACAATGAAGTAAGTATATCTAATCAAAGCAGAGCCATGTGTGTGTGGGTCATGAAGATAAGAGGGTTTGACCTCAAGGGTGTAAAATTAAGTGATTCTCTCACAGTCAACACATCCCAACTACTTGTTTGGAATTCAGCACACACATGCAACACTACTAAGTTGTTAGAAGAAAACGTGCCATGAAAGCATTGGTATTTCATATATGAAACATGTATAGTACAAAATGTTTCCGTGATGAACGCTGCCAAAATGCCACATTGTGATCAATAATGTTTAATTATAACATTGACTTTTTTTCAAAAATATATATATTAATGTATACATTGACTAACAGAACTAAAGTCTAAATAGATAAAACCATCTGAAAACACAGAAATATATGTGTAATTGATGCGTTGAAGGTTAAACCAACAATGAAATATATTTTATCCATTTTTGAAGTGTCATCCAAGCTAATAATAATGTATAGAAGTTGTAAACTGAAGCCACATTTTTTAGGTATTATCCATAGTGGTGTTTTGTGCTAAGTCCAAAGTTTTGTCGTGAGGTAGAGGAGTCTAATCTTGTTTATAAACTACGACTACTCTCGATTCTAAAGTAGTGTGAGACTTTAGGTGCATCAAAAAAGTAGCCTATTTGTCGAGGGTAAGTGGTTAAAGGGTATGTCTGCTGTCATGCGTGGTTGAGACCATTGATGATTTCCATATATGACGTCAATATTCCAGCCTCAAGTGTGCCAAACCTCTTTTCTAAGGTAGTGACCGTTTTGAATTGTGTATAAGTTGCCATCAAAATTTAGTCCTTAATTTTAAGACGCTTATGAGCAACTATTTCGGAGTGGGTTGGAAAACCCAAATACCTTTCTTTGAGGCCATATTTGTCTCGCATTATCACAAGATGTCTTATTGTATACACCCTTAGGTCACTATTATAAGCAAATATCAATATTTTAGATTCATTCAATTAATAATGTATATGGTCTTTATAATAGACTACATACATCATTTAATAAAGGCTTAATAGCAGTTTTCACCCCCTAACTTTCACGAAGTTGCGATTTTGGCCCCCTAAGAAAAAAAAACTACAAAACCGCCCCTTAAGATTTGCCACTGTAGCAGTTTTGGCCCCCCAAGACCAATTTTTGGTAAAAAAAAAATAA
>Ga0315915_1004087_pt1 | contig 18417 bp, 8 predicted proteins | sample MpolbnodulesMG_FD_207738 | JGI IMG/M metagenome (GOLD analysis project Ga0315915, IMG submission 207738) | Medicago polymorpha root nodule microbial communities from Los Angeles, California, United States - branched nodules | ecosystem: Host-associated > Plants > Roots > Nodule | place: USA...
AACAAGGGCATATTACAATAAATATCAAAGACTTAGGATTAATTAACTAAATTTAATATAAATAAAATTATTGGTATAGTCTATATAATGTGCGGGCATGGGGCGGGGTGGGCATTAGAGTGCCCGTACCTGAACCCATACCCGTTCAAATTTGTGGGCAATTACCCGTGCCTAGGCCCATACCCAACAATGCGGGTATTTACCCGCCCATCGTAGGTATTTTTTGCGGGTGTCCATTGGGCTTGAGTCCAATTATCATTCCTACATTCAACACACGATTCACTCCCGCTCTCCACCATGCTGAACTAGGTTCTGACATATCGAAGCTCGGTGGGTCATCAACATTGGACCAAGAGAAACTACACGAATGGGAAGGGATGACTTACTTTTTCTTTTTTTTTAAAATTATGGACAATATAAAATACGTTTTAACATAATTAAGTGTGATTGAAATATAATATGATCATTTGTCTTTTTTTTGTCAATTTTTTAAAAAGCAATTTAGAATGTCCATAATTTTAAGAAAAAGAAAAGCAAGTTCTCCCTCTATTTCTTTCCTAATAATGGATCATCTCATATATATGATGTTTCACAATAATTTTTCTAAACAATGTCATACTTCCAACATTTTTTTTGTTGAAAAGGTGATACTTCCACCTTACATTAACCTAACATCATTAATTTCCCTATTATACTAATAAATCAAAGCTAACAAAAAGACTAAATTATCTTATCCTTGAACCTTGATATGGAAACCTCAACGACTATATTAGATATTATTGAAAAAATTGCGAGGAACTAATATTAATTCTTCGGTTTTAAATTTAAAGTGTTAGATACATCTCTCTATCAAACCTTCTCACATGACATGTAACAAAAAAAAAAAAAACTTGTCCCATGACACAGTCACATTCACATAGCACCCGACATGACAAACAGACACCAATTTTAGAAAATGAAACTATGTGTCGGTGCTGTACGAAATGTATGAAAAAGAAAATTAAATTCATAAAAATCACATACCGCAGATAAACGTTCAATCTTATCTTTATACATCTCCCCAGCATTATTCTCATCATCAAGCATAGCATCTAACATATCACTTTTACCACAATAACCATTCAACTCCCTCATCTTCAACCGTTGATCAACCAACCCTTGAAAAATACCTATCAACTTCCCAAAATATTCACCAGTCCTTCTTCTAATACCAATTGGATCAACAACTTTCAAAACAGGAAAACAATCTGCAATATTAGCTCTTCCAACTTCCTTCATAATATTTGTAACTAATTCCTTAAACTCCCCAGCTATATCGCTCGAACGAACCAAATCAACTGAATAAACCGTATTTGACAACATATTAATCGTTGTTTTAAAAGCAAGTCTTCCAATATTAACTGCTTCCAACTTCTCCGCGCTAATGTTTATATCGTTTGAAAGTTCGAGAATCTTCTTCTGTCTGAGTGTGTGATTCATGTCAAGGTTTTTCGTTGAGAATAAAAGGTTGTTACAGATTTTTCTAAGGTCTTTCCAGCGTTGAGAGATAGGGATAAACGGTAAACTGTAGTTATGGTGGTTAGCACCTTTCATTGCATCGGGGACTGTTCTATTAGAGAGAGATTGGTCGTTGACTTGAAGGACTGATTTGACGGTTTCTGCGGAGGACATAACTATGGTAGTTATTCGGCCCAATTTTAACGACATTATTGGGCCATGGATTTTGGAGAGTTTTGCGAGGGTTTGGTGGGGCTTTTGACCCAGTTGATGGAGGTTGCCTATGATGGGGAGGCCATGTGGACCCGGTGGAAGTCGAGGTTTGTGTTTTGAGAGAAAGGGATAGAGGATTTGGAGGAAGATGAAGATGAAGAGAATGAGAAGTGTGAAGTTAAGTGTGTCCATTTGTTGTTGTTGTTGTGTTAAAGAAAGTTGAAGAATGAGAAGAAGAAATTGGAGGCTTTTCTTTGTTGCTAAGGGCACATACTCTTAAGATTTGATAGTGTTATTTTATTTAGTGTTGCTATTTTTTTACTAACTCTCTGATTCATGCGTTAGCAATCTCAAGATAAACGTGAGAGGAAATAAAATTTGATTAAAAGTTATTATTATAGATATGATTTGAATTTGAGTTATTTATAACGTTTAATCTTAGGTTTTGGAGAAGAAAACTTTAGAAGATTAAATTTGTATTTAGAAGACTAATTATAAATGATAATATAATAATTTAATCACACTTAATTCATGCAATTAATTATATTTTTAATTTTTTTTGACAAATAATTATATTTTTAATTGTTTTTTCTTCCAAAACCCAACTCACAAACAAATTCTTCAAGTTCTTTAACCACTTTATTGTCCATTTTACAAACAATTTTTTTTTTAGAGGAAACAAAACTTTGGTTGTTTTATGCTTTTGCTTGTTTCCGTTGATTAAGCATAAAGCATATACTAAGATAATGTTAGTTAAAAAATAAAAGTGGACTTCAAATAATTCATATTTTCTTATTCATATTCTATAACTCATGAGAAGCACGAGAGACTGAACTCAAATAATTATGGTGGGATGCTAAGTTCTTCCGACCGTACATCAAAAACTTTTTTTATTAACAACCGAAAAAAGGTTTAATTTTGATATTCACATGAAAGATTCGGATTGATTTTCACATTGCCTGCACATGATGGCATAGACATTTGACATCTTGAGCACATCACATTAATAAACTAAACACAATTCAAGAGATGATTAAACAAATCACAATACAATATTTATTTATTCAACAATTTGATAGGATATTTAGAATAATGAGTACTAATGTGATAATGAATTTCATTTCTTTTATCTCTAGTTTTCTCTCTTAATTTCTAGAGTGTGATCCCTACTCGAATTGGGTCATATCACGATTGCTTTCTTTAATTGGAACAACTAGAACAGGTTGAGCATTCTCCAAAGTAAGTTCAAATTTATCATCCATATTCATATCTTCAGGTTAGATTCCACCAAAAAAGATCTCAATTAAAACAATTAATAAACAAAGCCAACATAAAAAAACAACACCCTTAAAGCCAAGGGTAAACTAAGACAAATTCTTCACCAAAAGACGTCAATTTCAAACGTCTACCTTTAAAAAACAAAAATAAACTCTTTTGCATGAAGTTTGATTATACTATTTATGCACGAGGTGACATTTAACATGGGAAAAGGTAAGAGTTTCCCACTATGGGAAACTTAAATCTGACCATTACATTAAGTAACTGGCATATTTTTATCATAGACTCTCAACAGTATATCTAATCACCCGCCCTCTGCAATCCATTTTCTTCTTTGCTTCCACCACCCTTTCCCATAATAAATGTCACCTGTGCCACAGATGTCATGCGTCTTTTGTGAATCTTTTTCTGTCATTTGAATCTTTGATGCTAAGGCTAACCGACCGCTTCTTGAAGAATTCTTCTGCACACTTTTGGTTTGACAGTTTGCCTTTGGAAGTTATATAGCTCGATTTTTTTTAATATCTCTAAGAAAATCTTTATTCGATCGTTACAATTGCTTCATTTAATTTCGAATTATCTAATATCTTTTATTCTAACCAACTGCTTTTGTTTAACAAAGAAGTTAACTAACTGACTCTATAAGACTTCTTTATTTGTTTTACCTTTTTATGTAAGCACTTTTTACATTTTTTACATTTCTTAAGAAAAGTTGTTAGTGCAATTAGTGTCTATTTTATGTGTTAATATTACCAAATTGTCCTTTGTTTGTATGTGTATTAAATTTGATTTTTCATATTTCAATACAAATTAGTAGTATTAATTAGGGGTATGTTTAGGAAAAATAAAATAAATGCATCTAGTAATTTGAAAATGTGCTTATATTTAGAGACAAATTTTTAGTCAAAAGGGGTGTTTAGATACAGGGAGGGAGTAATTATTTTTCATCTTATTGAACTACAAAGCAATTAAACCATGATTAGTGGCCTCACTACTTTGACATCCGATCTTGTTTTTTAAAACATTGTTTCCATTAGTTGTTGCGAGTTGATAGATATTTGGTAGGTGTATCAAAACTATGGAAGTTATAATATTAAATTCGTATCCATGAGGACTATGATTAATTTCTACTTAGAAATTGTACTACTGTAAAGGATGTATTAAATTTGGGTTGCTCTAGACAGTTGGGTTGATTGCATAAAATAAGAGAAAGTTGGTTTGAAAATTAGGTTAGACAAATGAACAGGTCTTATTGTTCACTGTAAAACGTTTTGGACCAATTTGAAACTTTTAAAACGTAAGGGACCAACTTGAAACTTTCAAAACATAAGGGACCAAATTGAAAACTAAAATAAACATAAGGGATCAAACATGCAATTAAGCCTATTTTAAATTATCTCAAATTTTGTAAAATATATTGATATGGTCCTCCCCATAACACATTTTAAGTCAACACTTGTATGTTGACTATACTTACAGATTAATTCCTCTCATGCTAAATATAGTTATAAATTGCCCATAAGTTCTAGCTTAACTAACAAAATTTTTCAAAATTATTTGATCGGACGCAATGATCGGGGTTCAAACCCTGTCCTATATTTATGTGCGTGAGTTTATAATAATTTTGTCAATTCGTCTATCTATCAAAAAAGAAAATATTAGTTTAGAGTTTTTTATATACCTTGTGTATTTAAATAATTATTTTTTAATCAAATTATGTTCCATATACTCGGTCCTCATAGCTTTAAATTCCTGCCTCCGCCCCTGCTAATGCTCGTACAGACGTGCCATAATTCAGGTTCATCGTGGCAAGAAATTTCCAGCAGTTGAAGCTTCCAAAGTCTTCTCTAGGGATGTCAATGGGTACCCATGGGCACGGATAGTATAATACCCGTTTCCGCCCCGTTGGATAAATATGATACCCATGCCGCCCCGTTCCCTCGTGGGTACCCACTATGTGGGTATCCGCGGGTATTGAGGTATCCATGAGTATTCATGGGTACCCATGGATTTTTGAATTTATTTATTTTTTGTATAAATAATAACTTTTTTTAATTACCAAAAAATTTCAACTTTTAAACATCCATATACAATTCATTCAAAATTTCATTAATCATACATAATCCGTAGAAAACTCATGATTCTTACATAATCCATAAGATATGTTTTATGATGTGAATGAAGTGGAAACAATGAACTTAATAAGATGAATTAAAAAAATTAAAAATAAAATAGGTTATTAATGAGGAATATTAGGTGAACGGTAAAATTTCCTTCAATATGGTAACAACTTTTAAGTAATAAGATAAGATAATCGTATATGGGTATCCGTGTGTATGGATACAATCAAATCCGTGTCCGTATCCACATAATAATGAGTAGTCAAATACCCGTTTATTATACCCGTGGATACCTGTTTAACTACCCGCCCCGTGCCCGTGATGGATATTACCCACGGATACCCGTGGGCATGGGTATTTTTGCCACCCCTAGTCTTCTCCAAATTGTGCAAAATTTGCCCATTTTATAGTCATATGATCTCTTAATACTTCTGATAACTTTCAGCTTATTCTATCATGTAACAAATGAAAAGACTCAATCTTGCTCATAAAGGCATAAAAATGACTAAAAAAAGAAGAGTATGACCAAATGTCATCACGAGTGCATTTCACCCTTAGTTTAACTTCTTGTAATTAGGCTTAGTTGTGGTTTTGATTAAATACGAAAGCTTTTGTGTAGAATTTGTGTACCTAGGTACCTATTAACTTTACATTCATGTCTAGGTTGCATATTTGTAAACCTCAAATTCATTCACCAATTGTTGTTTTTGGAAATTTGCCTGTTTTAACTTGTGAATCATGTCACTCTGTGAAGTGATCGTTTCACACATCAAGGAAAAGTGAATCTTTTCACTTCATGCAGAGAATCATTTCACTTATTTTGTAGAAAATATTTTGCTGTATTTTTAAGTGAATTGTTTCACATGTATACATGAATCATTTAATACATAGAAGAAATTTTTGCGAATTGTTTCACTTATAGGAGGAAATCGTTTCACTCTGTTTTTGACAGCACATTTTTATAGTTTCTTTTTACTGCTTTCCAAAAACTATATAAGAAACATAAAACTATATTTCGAAATAAGGAATTTTTCACAATCTCTTGTCTCGAATACTCATCTTGTGCCTTCTAATCTTTGAAAACTCTTATATATTGATTGTGAAGTTGAAAATCTTTTGATTTACTTTGATATGATTTCTTTGTACTTTAGAGATTGTGATATTCTACGGTTTTGCAATTGAGGGCAATTGAAACCTAAAGGAAAGATTAATGTCTTTCACCTCCTTTGGGAAATTGGGGATTTTTCTTCATCCAACATCTCATGATCAATTGACAGCTTGTCAACAACCAAAGGAGAATCAAAGGTTGAGTCCTCTAGATCAAAGGAGACCCAAAGATTTAGATGAAGAAGCGAAAAATACTTTGAGGTGAGATGACAATGAGAATGACTAAAACAAGAGTTAAGGACGGAGAAGATGATGTTGATTTTGGGAAAATACCCTCTATGATATGGAGTCAAGTCAAGTACTCTTTGAATCTATTCAACAAGTCTCTTTGAATCAATTCAAATACTCTTAGAATCTACTCAAGGTACGTACTCTAATCAATTCAAGTACTTTTTGAATCTATTCAAGGCTCTCTGATTTGATTAAGTACTCTTTTCATAAATTCAAGGTGTCTTTCAATTGACTCAAGTACACTTAGAATCACTTCAAGGTCTCTTAGCATCCATTCAAGGTTCTTGAATAAATTCAAGTTCTCTTAGATAAATTCTAAAAACAATACATTAAAAAACTTACATGATGCAATAGATGATAAAACAATAATACAATATTTATTTTGCCACAAGGTTTATTCAATTTAATTATTCCTTACTTTAATTGGAACAGCTAGCAAAGGTTGAGCCTTCTCCAAAGTAAGTCCAAATTTATCATCCATATTCATATCCTCATGTTTAATTCCACCTTCAAGTTCCCACTCAAAACAATTAATAAACAAACCCAACATCAAAAATAAAACCCTATTAGCCAATGGTAAACCAGGACAAATTCTTCTCCCACCACCAAAAGGTGTCAACTCAAAATTTCTACCTTTAAAATCAATATCTGACCCCAAAAATCTCTCTGGTAAAAATTCATTTGGATTTTCCCATAAATTAGGATCCCTTCCAATAGCCCAAACATTAATCCAAACTTGTGCACCTTTTGGGACATTATAGCCATTTATTTCTAAATCAATTTCAGCTTTTCTTGGAACTAAAAATGGAACTGGTGGGTGTAGTCTGAAAGTTTCTTTTATTATTGCTTGTAAATAAGGGAGTTTTCCTATGTCTGATTCTTCAACTAAATTTCCTTTGCCAATAATTTGGTTTAATTCTGCTTTTGCTTTTGACATAATATTTGAGTTGTGAAGTAATTCAGCCATTGCCCATTCTACTGTTGAAGTAACTGTGTCAGTTCCTGCCACGAACAAGTCCTAGCAGCAGTAACAACAATAAAAGGAAAAATTAAGACAACAAATTGTAACATGAGAAACGTAACACTAACACAATTAATTTTTTTTGCTATAATGATTTATTTTAAATTGCAATTAACGCGTACTTAATTTAGACACGATGTTGACATGTAAACACAAATAATAATATGCGAAAATGAAATCATTCATATGTTTGTTGGACCTCAAGCACTCCGTTTTCAATTTAGACTAAAATCTTTTTTTTTTTTTTTCCTCACAATTTTCTATAGCTCAATTTCGATACACAATATAATCAATGACATTTTCATAAAAGAAAAAATTAGTCTATTTGTTATAATGAAAGAAAATCAGAGAGGCTAATTTGTCCTTGTTCTCTAAAAGTTTGGAGATTGAATTGGGCCACCACAACATTGTGAGGGACCAAAATGAGTTATAGTCTTCAATTTAAAGTCAATTTATACAATGAAACTATGTGTCGGTGCTGTACGAAATGTATGATAAAGGAAATTAAATTCATAAAAATCACATACCACTGATAAACGTTCAATCTTATCTTTATACATCTCCCCAGCATTATTCTCATCATCAAGCATAGCATCTAACATATCACTTTTACCACAATAACCATTCAACTCCCTCATCTTCAACCGTTGATCAACCAACCCTTGAAAAATACCTATCAACTTCCCAAAATATTCACCAGTCCTTCTTCTAATACCAATTGGATCAACAACTTTCAAAACAGGAAAACAATCTGCAATATTAGCTCTTCCAACTTCCTTCATAATATTTGTAACTAATGCCTTAAACTCCCCAGCTTTATCACTTGAACTAACCAAATCAACTGAATAAATCGTATTCGACAACATGTTAATCGTCGTTTTAAAAGCAAGTTTTCCAATATTAACTGCTTCAGACTTCGCAATGCTATTGTTTATATCGTTTGAAAGTTCGAGAATCTTCTTCTGTCTGAGTGTGTGATTCATGTCAAGGTTTTTGTTCGAGAATAATAAGTTGTTGCATATTTTTCTGAGGTCTTTCCAACGTTGAGAGATACGCATAAATCCTAAACTGTAGTTATGGTGGTTAGCACCTTTCATTGCATCAGGGACTGTTCTATTAGAGAGGGATTGGTCGTTAATTTGAAGGACTGATTTGGCGGTTTCCGAAGAAGACATAACTATGGTAGTTATTTGGCCCAATTTTAAGGACATTATTGGGCCGTGGATTTTGGAGAGATTTGCGAGGGTTTGATGGGGCTTTTGACCTAGTTGATGGAGGTTGCCTATGATGGGGAGGCCACGTGGACCTGGTGGAAGTCGAGGTTTGTGTTTTGAGAGAAAGGAATGGAGGAATTGGAGGAAGATGACGGTGAAGAGAATGAGGAGTATGGAGTTGAGTGTGTCCATTTGTTGTTGTAGGAGATGAAGTTGCAGAAGATGAAGAAGAGATAGCAAGTTTTTCTGTTACTAAGGGCACATGCTCTTAAGATTTTATAGTGTTATTTTATTTAGTTTTAGTTAGTAATATGAAGTTTGATGTTAAAGGTAAATAAAATTTGACTAAAAAATTATTTTAATTAAGATGTAAATTTGAGATTAATCTTAAGTTTTGTTTGCGAATGAAGTTTCGAAGGATTTTGAAGTATAGAATTTTGGAGGACTAAATGATAATATAATATTTCAATTACACTTAATTTATTTTTAAAAATATTTTATAATGTTCTTATTTATTTTAAAAAGTTTTCTCTTTCAAAACCTAACTCCAACAAATTGCTCAAGTTCGTTAACCACCTTATTGTCCATTTTATAAACAAATCTTTGGTTTTTCTTTGGAAAGAAACAAACAAAACTTTGGTTGTTTTATGTTTCTGTTTGTTTCTGTTTATTAAGCATAACGCATATACTAAGACAATGTTGGATAAAAATATTAAAGTGGACTTCAAATAAATCATATTTTTTATTCATTTTCTAACCCATAAGAAGCACGACGGATTGAACTTATAATAAAACTCAAATAATTATGGGGGGATACTAAGTTCTTCCGACCGTACATCAAAAACATTTCTTTAGAGAAAAGCATTTTTTATTAACAAGTGGAAAAAAGGTTTAATTTTGATATTATTTCATTTTCTTGTAAAGAAATATTTTGAGACAAAATTTGACAAATAAAATATTTCGACAACAATTTAGATGATTGACGTAGTTTAAATCTATAGTTAATTATGTTTAGTGAATACGATATATAATGTGTCGCAACTCATCAATTATAAATTAAACTTAATTAAAGTGATTTTGAACGTCATTAACCACAACTTTCAAACTTTACTTAAACAGCTCAGACTTAGTTGAAAAAACTAAAGTCTAAGTCTGACCTATTAGCCTCTCAAAGACTTTATTTTAAGTCTGATCTGACTTTTTTAAAAGCCCAGTATGACTATTAGTCTGTCTAAAAGCCTAATTAATACTAACAATTTTAAATATAACATTTGACCTATTTATAAAAAGTCTAGTAAACATATAATTTTTAAAAGGCTGATAAGTCAATAAATTTTTGTAAAGCATATAAATCCAACAAAATTTGGTAGAGTTGACATATCGATTTTGTAGAGGCTAATAAGCGTGTATTATATAATGTAGTATACATAATTACACATATATGGACCTGATAGACCTAGTAGGCTTTTCTATAAGCCTTAGATTGACCTATTTAAATTAATGAGTTTTTTAAAAAGTTTAAGCATAACCTACTAAACAAACGAGTTAGGCCGAGTCGGACTTTAATTTGACCTGGCCATAGGCCCCTGACGGTCGGCCTATCCTATTCTCATCCCTAGTTCATACGTACATAGTATCAATTAACTAATTATTTCATCTAAATAAATGAATAAACCGCCTACAAACTTTACATGAAAGATTCATATTGATTTTCATACCGCCTGCACATGTTGGCATTGACATTTGACATTTTCACCACATTACATTAACAAACTAAACACAATATAATATTTTTTTAGATAGCCAAAATGGTAATAGTCATTGTTAACTAACACACATAAGTAAATGAATGGAATTCAAACCCCGGATACAACAAGTAACATACATAAGTAAATGAATGAAATTCGAACCCCAGACACAACATGCGGCCTAACAATATTGACATTTTTATCGGATGAATTAAGATTTGCGAACAAGACAATAGTTATCTATTCATTTCACCGCATGAAGTATTCAACTATTGCTTACTTCAATTGGAATAGCTAGCACATGTTAGGCATTCTCGAAAGTAAGTCAAAATTTATCATCCATATAATATTCATATCATCAGGTTTGATTCCATCTGCAAGTTCCCAATCAAAACAAATAAAAAATTAATCAACAAACCCAGCATAAAGTCTCTGAGGTAAAAATTCATTTGAATTATCTCACAATTTTGGATATCTCCCAATGGCCTAATAATTAACTAGCTCTTTTGCAACTTTTGGGTCCTTATAGCCTATTTTTTCTTCTTATTTCAAAATCAATTTCAGCTTTTCTTGGTAGTAAAAGTGCAACTGTTGTGTGTAATCTGAAAGTTTCTTTCACTATTGCTTGTAAAAAACGGAGTTTCCCAATGTCTGTGGTGAAGTGAACTTATATCCCTTCAACAAATAAACTCGCAACATCAATTTAAGATTTAAGTTTGATCCTTAAAGGATTATTAGTTAACGGGTTTTGTAACGACCCGATTATGGGGTTTTATTTATTTATTTTCTTTATTTATTATTTAATTGTTTGGTGTGTTATATTTGTTGGTTAATTGAGTTTTGGAGGAATTGAGGGTATTTTTGTACTTTTTGGTATGGAGAGTTATTCAATAAAAATAGAAGTAATTTGGGCAATTAATAGAATAGTGGTGTATGAGTAATAGTGATGGTTTTAATGAAGCAATTTTGTAGTAACATTTTGTGAGTGATAGAAAGTTACTAAGTCTATTAGTGAGTGTGACTATGCCCAAGAGTATATAAGAGAATAATCTTTGTAAAAATTAGGTCAAGAGTTCATTTGTTTTATTTTAGAGAAAAGAGGCAAAGAGAGAGAAGTAGGGAGAAAGAGGTAGAAAGAAGATTTCAAGAGAAAGAGATATATAGCTTAGGGGAAAGATCAAGAGGGAGATTATATTGAAGATTACAGTAGCTTTTGAAAGGTTAAGGTAAGTGGAAAGTTTATATTCACCATTTAGATATTATGACTGATAGAGAAGTTATGAGTCATGTTTGATTATGTGATTTTCATGAAATTGATATTATTTAAGTTGATTTTCGTGCTAATTGATTATGTTAATTATGGGTATGTTGAACTTTGTGAAATTAAGTTGTTTATGTGCTTAAATTCATACTTAATGATATATAATAAGTTGTTAATAAGATTTTGACTTAAATGTGTGAAAATCATGATGATGTTGTTGTTGTTGAATGTTGTTAAATTCGTGATGTACGTTCTTGATAAATGATTGAGTATATGTGGGTTTTTTGTATGCAATATAAGTGGTGAAGTCATGGTTTAAAAGTGATTATGAGATGTTTTTGAGTTTTGGAAAATTGAGTGAAGAGTTCATGAATTTAAAAGTAGAATCCATGTTTTGATGTGTTTTAAATCTTCCTTTTAATTGTATTAATTTTGGGTAATGTTTATACAACGATTTTGGGACAATTGAGATCAAAAATGAGATCTTGGGGAGGGTTTCCCGAGAGGAAACCCATTTTCTGGGTTCCCGTATAGCAGAGAGCTCGCATGGCGAGCAGACATCTCCCCACGGCGAGATGTGCATAACAGCACATGTTGTTTTGTGTGTTCCGTCCTTTTGGGGATGTTTCTGGACATCCCTGAGTGTTCCTTATGTGATGTTTTGATGAATAGAAGTTATGTAACCACCCTTGCTTGAAATTGAATGAGTTATGTGATTTTGAGACGAACTTTGATTTAGAATTTGAACATAAGCATAAGTTAAAATGAAATAATGTTTTCTTGAATGAAATGATTATGTTATGTTTGAACTACTGTGATAATGAATATAGAAGAAGCATGTAAGGTTGACAAGGATGTTTATGATTGTGTAATTTGGTTTATGATGAAATATGTGAAAATAGACGAACTTTGGAAAAATAGACGGGCTTTAGCAAAATGATGAATTGAGGCATGATAATTTGTAATTGCTTATATGCTCATGATAATATGATTAATAAAGATTGAATTGGTGATTGATATGTATTTGATGTATTGATTAACTAACATAAATGATTAATCGTCTTTAGACACTAGTTGTGCTAAATGAAGTGCTTTGAGTTACTTGATGAAGTATATTTTTTGACGATGATTTGATGATGATGATTTAATGATGATGGTGATTTTTGATGATGAATATACATATATGAAATGATGATAAAAGATGATGATGTTGAATAGTGACGATGAACATATATATATATATATATATAAAGTGATGATGTTGATGACTTGTGTTATAGTGTATGAATATATACGATGTTGAGTCATTTGTTCATGCATACATGATCAAGTCCAAGCGACAATGAGCGACGATGAGATCAATCAATAAAATAACTCGGACATCCAAAACGGTACCACATGCATGTAGAGTTGTGTGTAGAACATTGCATGCATTGAGTCTATGTGAAGATAACCCCATACTTGATTATGTGCATTATATTAATTACGTGCATTATGTGAATTTTGTGCAATATGTGGATTATGTGCATTATGCAAATTATGTGCCTTATCTGAATATGAGTGGAGATGAGTTTATGAGTATATCTTCTAATTGATGATACTTATGTATTTTGATGATTATGAGGAATTGCGAATGATGTAAGAAAACTTTTGGTGTTTAGTTGATTATGAATCACTCTTGTATACTTCATGTTGTTGATTTATGAATGAAAGTATATATGATAATTGAAATCCTATTATACTATATTTGAATTCGTAGTTTTTTAATGTTGAATGTAAACTTACCCTCCAGTGACTTTGTCGCCTCGCCATTGTAAAATGGTGTAGACGTGCAGGTGGAGAACGCTTGAGATGGCGTGAGTTCCGAGTATTAACTTGAGACTTATTTTTCTTTGCTTTTGGAGTATAGTCTATGCTCTGATTAGGACCTCTGGAAGTTATTTTATTTATATTCTATGTTGGATTTTTATGGAGACCTTGTTGTTTTAGTTTGATGTACTCTGAGGTTGGACTATGATGTCGAGACCTTGTTATGATTTTGGAGATTGTTGTTTATTCCGTTGCGAAACTTTGATGAAAAATATTATATGCATGTTTTGAGTTTTAATGACGTAACACCTTTATCATAATATGAACTAATTGATGTATTTGTATTAATTATTAATGGTGGAGTTCAACGGTGTTACAAGTTTAAAGTTACAAGTCTTAGTTTGCAGTGCAAGAAACATTTGATCTAAGTAAAAACGTAAGGAGTAAGAAAAAATCACACACAAATGTGGAGAAAAATTAGAGATAAAAGGTAAAAAGAAAATGATATTATTAATATAAGTAGAAATGAGTTACATACACTATTTTTTATAACGCCAAAAAATGTATTAAAAGAAAAATAAAATATGGAAAAGAACAAGAATGGGAACTATACCATTCAGATTGCGATTTTCTATTGGGTTAGTTTGGTTTTGAACACTCTACTGCATATTACCTTTATAATTTATATTTATATTAATTTTACTTTTTCTTTTTTACGGGTCATGCTAAATTTACTTTAAATTTATAATAGGGTAAACTGCACATTTCGGCCCCTAAGTTTTAAAATATAGCAATTTTGGCCCCCTATTAAGAAAAATGGCAAAAGTGACCCCATGTTTTAGGAAATATGCTCTTTTGACCCCATAACAAAAGGGAAATGTGATCTTTTGACCCCTTATCTTCTCAAAAAGTTGTGATTTAGCCTCTGTTTTGGGACACATGTCATCTTCTCGGAAATTTTGGGACGAAAGGGGTCAAAATTCCCATTTTTTAACAGGGGCCAAAATTGCAACATTTTGAAACTTAGACGGTGAAAAATGCAGTTTAGTCTTTATAAGAACTTATATGTGGAATAACTGAAATATACACTAATTTCGTGTGAGATGTATTTTATTTTGTGTAAATTCATTTACATTTTAATTTAAAATAATAATTTTCTATTAAATTTTATAAAACATTAATTTCCCATACTTGGCACGAATATCATAGTAGTTTAATATAATAGGGAGATCAAAAGTATAATCAAGCCTTTTTTTCGTGCCCAAGTCTCGAGCTGAGTTATATGCAATTAAGCCTTATTACTACTCCGGTCTCAAATATAAACAAAAAATTCAAACAATATATTAGCTGGTTAAAAATTTGAATCAAGTACTTTCATCAGTCTCAAATATATCAGATACATCAGTTATTCAATAAACGTAAAAAGTGATGTTTTGCTTGCAATTGAGCCCAAAGGGAGAATATCAACTTTATTTAACTTTTTTTTAATATTCAAGATCAAAGGGATTTTATTGAATAAATGAATAAACTGGCTGCAAACTTCACGTGAATGATTCCGATTCATTTTTACATTGCCTTCTTATGATGGCACTGACATTCTCACTACATTACAACAACATTAACAAAAGGAAACAACACCATGCAATAGTAGATGATAAAACAAACAAAAAAAAACAATACGTACAATATTTATTTTGTCACACCATTCAATTATTGCTTACTTTAATTGGAACAGCTAGCAAAGGTTGAGCCTTCTCCAAAGTAAGTCCAAATTTATCATCCATATTCATATCCTCAGATTTAATTCCACCTTCAAGTTCCCAATCAAAACAATTAATAAACAAACCCAACATCAAAAATAAAACCCTAATAGCCAATGGTAAACCAGGACAAATTCTTCTCCCACCACCAAAAGGCGTCAACTCAAAATTTCTACCTTTAATATCAATGTCTGACCCTAAAAATCTCTCTGGTGAAAACTCATTTGGATTTTCCCATAAATTTGGATCTCTTCCAATAGCCCAAACATTAATCAAAACTTGTGCACCTTTTGGGACTTTATAGCCATTTATTTCTAAATCAATTTCAGCTTTTCTTGGAAGTAATAGTGGAACTGCTGGGTGTAATCTGAAAGTTTCTTTTATTATTGCTTGTAAATAAGGGAGTTTTCCTATGTCTGATTCCTCAACCAAGTTTCCTTTGCCTATAATTTGGTTTAATTCTGCTTTTGCTTTTGACATAATATTTGGATTGTGAAGTAATTCAGCCATTGCCCATTCTATTGTTGAAGTAACTGTGTCAGTTCCTGCCACAAACAAGTCCTAGCAACAATGGAAAAAAGAAAAGAAAAACACATTATTAGTATATGTGAGATATTTTGAAATTGGTTAGATGCAATCATAATTCAATAGAAATGATATTTGTGCAATCGTATTTTTGTGACAACTCATTGGACAATATTTTTTCCTCTATTCTTTTAGAACAAAATAAAAATAAAGGGAAAGAGGGAGAGAGAACATAAGGATTTAATGTGTGTATGAGAAAGATATTTGTTCTAAAAATAGTTGTATAAATATAATTTCTCTATAATAAATTTTGTTGTCAAATAGTAATACATTGTTGCAGTCAGGTAATCCAATAGATGAGTCATATATCCTTTTCATGATTATCCGGGTTTAAAGTTCAAATTTAAAACATGAATCTCATGATATTATTCAAAGTAAAAATTGTTTGTTTAGAGTTGTGCATGGTTCTTAAGAAAATTATCAGTGGGGTTGATTTCATTGTTGAAATTAATATAATTTATTAAAGCATCCTTATTAATTATAATTAGTAAAATAATTATGGGATGTGAACTTCAATATAATAAGAGTGTATTAGTAGAAAAAGAATAAAGATCATGGTAAAATGTACCTTTAGGGCACATGTTTTATTTTTGAATGGAAAATTTTATTAATAATTAATTCCTTCCACAAGACGAATAGAGACCAGTAGGATAGAAAAACAACGGGCAAAAGACACAGTATATAAACAGAACATAAAAAAATAGTAAGTATTTATTAAAAAAGTTATTTTCAAAATTTTGACAAATAAATTGACACAATATTCATAACAATATACTCTCTCATTAATAAAAGTTATTAAATACATTAATTTTCAATCTCTAGAAGAATAAATTGACACAATTTCCTAGACAAAAATTTCACTTTAAATTCCAAAACATGTGCCCTAATGGCACAAATTAGCATTTCCCTTATATTTAACATATGTCATAAGTAGGCATGACAACAAAACTCATACCCGCGAGTACCCGCCCAAACCAAACCTAATTTGACGGGTTTTCCACGCTTTGACTGAGTTTGGGTAAGGGTTTGAGTTTTCCCCGATTTCAAAATACGGGTACGGAACGTGTAACAGGGATATAGGTACTCATCCGAACCCATACCCAAACCCGTCTAGAATGTTGAAAATCAATTTATTACCCATTTAATTTAAATAGAAACTCAAACCCTATATCGTTTCACACACACAGTCAGAGTCTCAGTCATTCAGTTGACACTTATTTATCATAGTTCTTTCTTTTCTCCTTCTATATCTCACAATCTTGACCTCTTTCTTCTCCATCACCATAGTCGTCGATCGTCATCATCTCTTTGCTGAATAAAAACTTTACAACATTGCGCTCAGGACTGAAAATACTTTTATTTTTATCAAAAAAAAGTTTATCTACGGCGGAAATGAGGATGAGGCAGGGATACCCGAATTCATCGGGGACAAGGATGAGATTCGATTTCCAATTCCCGTTAGATATGGATAGAGTAACGAGTAAAAATACGAGAGTAGGATATAAGGACGGGAATGTAAAACCCGTCCCCACCCCATTGCCATGCTTAGTCATAACTCATAAGGGTAAATGTAAGCATTTTCCAAAGAGTAATAATGTTACATATATGTCTTATTGTGGTCTTTGATGTATTAGATATTCATAATTTGTATATTATTTTCCTATATTTTTCTCTTACCCTCCATCAAGAATAGTAATAACTTTTTGTCATTATTTCTCTATATTTTTCTCGGTCTTTCTTTATTTTATTTGTTTTTAACAGCTAATTTATTAATAAACAACCCGACTCCTCTCAAGCTGAGAAGGACGGGATAAAAAATTAGCACCCTAAACAAAAATCCACCACTGCATAGGGAAACACTAACAGCCGGCCATACAAGAGAAATAAAACAATACCACCCAAAAAATTATGAGGGACTGAATTTTAGTTTTAAATTTAAAGTGAAAAAAAATACTCGAGCGGATACAAAATTTTGAAATTTGGGAAAACATAAAAATTTATCATTTTTTGTCAAAAAAAAAAAAAAATTTATCATTTACTTACTTGAAAGAAAAGTGCTACTATCGTTTAAATTTTCTTCTGTCTTTTTTCTTTTTTTGTTAGTGTGTGTAAATCTTGCTTATAAAATTTGGAGACACACAAGAATTTGAATTTTATCTATCAAAAATTGATTTGCAAGCACATAACACCTGACATGCACATCCAAACACCAATTGTAGAAAATGAAAAAGGAAAGTAATTGATAAAAATCACATACCACAGACAAACGTTCAATCTTATCTTTATACATCTCCCCAGCATTATTCTCATCATCAAGCATAGCATCCAACATATCACTTTTACCACAATAACCCTTCATATCCCTCATCTTCAATCGTTGATCAACCAACCCTTGAAAAATAACTAACAATTTTCCAAAATATTCACCAGTCCTTCTTCTAATACCAATTGGATCAACAACTTTCAAAACAGGAAAACAATCTGCAATATTAGCTCTTCCAACTTCCTTCATA
>Ga0315915_1004090_pt1 | contig 18414 bp, 15 predicted proteins | sample MpolbnodulesMG_FD_207738 | JGI IMG/M metagenome (GOLD analysis project Ga0315915, IMG submission 207738) | Medicago polymorpha root nodule microbial communities from Los Angeles, California, United States - branched nodules | ecosystem: Host-associated > Plants > Roots > Nodule | place: USA...
TGGTATTATCATCTTAAATTTAAAAGCAAACAATATCCACTACCTCCCGGTGACATGGGATGGCCTTTTATTGGAAATCTTTGGTCCTTCTTCAAATATTTCTATTCTGGTCGCGGTGAAATGTTCATCAACAACATTATTTCCAAGTCTCTTTCATTTTCTCTCATTTTGTTTTTCATCAATTTTTTTTGGGTTAAATAAGTTTTTCGTCCTTATAAATACAGCGAATTTTGATTTTAGTCCCTAAAAAATTAAACTTAATGTTTTCATCCTCACAAATTTTTTTATTTTGTTTTTCGTCCTTAATGGCCATTTTATGTTCATATAAATGGCAAAATTATAACTCTTTTATGTTCAAATTATATCCGTTTATTATATTCGACATTTATATATTCATATTATGTTCAAAAAATGTCAAAAACACGTCAAAATTATATATTTTAAGGACGAAAAACAAAATAAATTTTTTTATGAGGATGAAAACATTCAGTTTAATTTTATAGGGATTAAAATCAAAATTCGTTATATTTATAGGGACGAAAAACTTATTTAACCCTTTTTTTTCTATAACATGCACACTTGCTTTACATTTCATTGAAAAATGAATTTTACATTTTTTAAGACGCATTTCGGAGACATTTCTAACATTTTTATAAACTTGGAAAATTCTGTAATGAATTAAGATAGGTCCCATTAGAATATAATAGCCCAAGTTATATTAGATGACGAGTCATGTTTTTAGAAGGATCTAACATGATGAGTTATTGGTTAAATTGTTTGGATTTGAAGATATAAATAAGTGTGATTGATCATTGAAATTATTATCAAGTGAATGAATGAAAAAATTTAGTTAGGTTAATGAAGAAATTTAGTTAGGTTAGAATAGTCTTAGTTACAGCTTTTACGATCTCTTTTAGAATATTATCTCTATCATTTATTAACAACCAAAAAGTTGTTCATAAAAATTGGTGCTTTCATTGTCATGAACTCTCCTCCCTACCATCACTACAATCAAAACATTCATGATCCTACAATCATCAATGTTCATACCTTGTTGAACCCTCAACCTTTCAAACATCAGACACTCCCAACCCCAATTTTCACAGATCCAATAATTACCAAGATCAATTGTTTCACACACAACACCCACCACCAAGCTTTAGTCACACCAAGGGTAACCATACTTCACCATCACAATGGGGATCACATGTTCCCTTCAATCATCAAATACTATTATCAATATTTTAAAAAATGAACTCTCCTTTATTGGTCTTTCATGGCATGATGATAATAGGAAGAATGAAAATAATTTTAGAAAACAAACGTATCCTTAATATGTTGGTGATGTTTCAGATTTGGACGAACTGGTATTTACAAGACTCACTTATATGGAAGTCCAAGCATCATTGTCATTGCACCTGCTATATGCAAGAAAGTCCTAATTGATGAAGTGACTTTTAAGATTGGTTATCCAAAATCCGCCCTTGAATTAGGAGATAGTAAGATTCTACATAAAGAACGCGGACGTTTTAAACAACTAGTCTCATCTCCTATCAATGGTCACAATGTTTTAGTAATGTACTTAAAGCGTATTGAGGATATTGTGATCAACAAGCTAGAAGAATTGTCTAGCATGAAACACCCTGTTGAGTTCCTTACGGAGATGAAGAAAGCTTCTTTTGAATTCGTCATTCACATTTTCTTTGACTCCTGCGATCAAGATACCGTGAAGAAAATTGGAGATTTATTTAACATTATGAGTATTGCCTTGTTATCTTTCATGCCCATAAATGTACCTGGTTTTGCATACAACAAAGCATTAAAGGTTCGTCACTTCTATTTCATATTCCATTCCCCCCCTTTTTTAAGGACTTTCTATTTATGAATATGTCTGAATATTTTTATTCTCACTTTTCATGGCTACTTCAGGCACGTAGGAAGTTTGTCAAAATAATTGAAAATATTATTTATGAAAGGAGAATGGCGATAAAAAATGGGCAAATTAGAGAAAATAATAATTTGTTAGACATTATTTTGGAAACCAAAGACGAAAGGGGTGAAAAATTGGAGGATAAGGACATCATTGACTTACTGATAGCCTTTCTATTTGGTGCTCATGATTCAATCGCAACTGCTTCTATGTGGTCAGTTATGTATCTTGCACAAAATCCACTTTGTTTGAAGAGAGCCAAGGTAAATCACCTACAATATTTTTACTTTTAAATATTTTGCATTTCATTAGATATCAAACAAGTAATACATGAGGGTACATCAATAAAAATATGGGGACTAGTTTGAGATGTAACTATTCATGCTAAAGAATGAGCGACCTTAGCTGCATTCGTTTATCTCCGACTAAACTTGACATGAGCGTTTTGAAAAAATAAATTACGATATTGCTTGCAAGATTTCATAATTGCCCCCAAACTCCGTAATATCTATGGTATCTGTCTTAAATAGTTAGCAACTTTCTTCGAGTCTACTCAAAATCAATATTCGTCAATTGTAACTCATTGATCCACATAATAGTGTGATAGAGCCCCAAGAGTTCACCCATATACATCAAACACAAGGGTGAAAACCATAATGTTTTGGCAAGTACATAAGGATATACCACCATCATTTATATATATATTATCATAGATTTAATTTTAGGGTATTTCATATACCACCCAAAAACTAAGATTTCAAATATTTTCTTTTTTATTATCATTTTATTTTTTATCTTATAAACTGGATGTCAAATTGATTCCTATAAATATTTCAAATTTGTAGATTGGTCCCTATAATTAAGTTTCAAAATTTGATCATTAGACACTATTTATTTTTCAAATTAATTGATTTCAGTTAGGTTTAACAATGGTTTTGATTGATTTCTTCCCTATAGATCGGTTGAAGAAGGGGAAATTGGAAACAATTTGATTAAATGATTTAATGAGAGAGCACTGATTATGTTTTATTACCTTAAACTAAACAAAATTGTTTTATTGTACAATTTTATTTTAGTAAATGATTTATAAATTATTTTTAAAATAATGAAATGCCACATATATGAGTTTGTATAGTCATCATGTGCCACATTTGCCAAATCAGCAAGAAAGTGGGCCTAAGGACTATTTTAAAAAACAAAATTTTTTGCAGGGATGGATTTCAAAAATTTATTTTACAAGGGACCAAAACCCAAACTCACCATATTTGCAGGGACCAAAAGCATATTTTAGTCAAAGAAAAAAGACAAAAAAAATGAAAAACTTCTCTCATTAGTTAAGAGAGATAATAGTAATACGAACATGACTTTTTATAGTAGTTTTTTGATCAATTTGATCTTACAAATATGTTTTCTTTCATGGTATTGTTTAAGTTCTATTGATTGTTTGTTACTTGTTACTCCATATATGATTGTTACTTGTGTTAAAAAATATAATGTGTGTGTGTGTATATATATATATATGTATTTGGTAGATTGATCTAGAATTGAAGTTTGATCTTTAAGAGGGCTCTTAGTTGATAAGTTTAAAGTCTTTTTTTGTTGAGTTACATATATTGTTCTTTCAACATTGTTAGTAAGAAATGTCATCTTATGAGGGCAGATGTGGATCTAGTAGATGTAGTTTTGTTGAACAAAAATGAACTCCTTTGCATGAAATTTGATCTTACCATTTAAAGGCAAGAAACCAACTAACTTTTATGTTAGCATGAATATCATGTGTTTTAAGGAACTTCTTCTGCAAGTTTTTTCCTTGAATTTAAATCTTGGCATTGAGAAACAAGTAACGGTTTTCCTAAAAAGCTTCTCAAACACACTTGATATGACAATTTTCAATAGTTGTATATTTGAATTTCATCAATCAACTCTAACAATGTCTGAGTCTTTGGAACATTTTGAAACCTTGAAGTTGGAAATTTGACTGGACATATCCCACTCGAGAAATTAATGGACTTTAAAATATGAGAGTAACTATATATATATGCATTATGTTTATTAGAAAATAGTAATAAAGCTCAATTTACCTACATGTAGGAGATAATGGTACTTGTTTTTTGTATTGTCAAAAGTTTTTTTTTTATGATTTAATATTGTCAATAAAGTATTGCAAATTTTAGTAAAATCTAATTAATTAGTACATGATAATAAACTAATAATAAATCATTATTTATCTTTATTTTGTAGGAAGAGCAAGAAGAAATCTTGAAAGCAAGACCACCCTCCCAAAAACGATTAAGTATTGAGGAAATTAAGAAAATGGTTTATCTTTCTCAGGTAATATTAGGATACAACATATCATATATATACTTCACATATCATTACATTACCCTATAGTGTAATATAAGGAATAATAGGCTTCCAACTAGGGTGAACCTCTCGACGAGAGCTGTGATATTATTGGATAACTAATCATTGTTTTTTTTTAGAAAGTTATCTACATTTATCTGGTATGAGGTGCTCAATATACTTAGGTTGTCATTGTTGTGTCAAGTGATGTATCAAAGAAATTTAGCTTGTTTGGCTCATTTGGTGTACAAAGATGGAAGTAGGGTTGTGAGTATCTTGCATGTGATTTGTTGGGAAATATGGAGGGAGAAAAATGATTGTATTTTTGCAAACAATATCTCAAGTGTACGAGTTTTGGTTGAACGTATTAAAATTATGTCTTGGAAATGATTTTTAACTTGGGAAAATTGGGTTATTATTTGTATTATGAGTAGTATATAAACGGTCATATTTGTTTTCATAGAGTTTTAGGATGTTATTTATGTTAAGAGACTGAGGTGCCATTTCCATATTCCCTTTTACTTTTTAGTTCTATCTATATTAGATTGGATCACTAGGAGTTAATCAATCATTTATCTTTTATTATTATTATTATTATTATTATTATTATTATTATTATTATTATTATTATTATTATTATATTCTCTCACTAGTAAAAAAACATTGAAAATAAAATTATTTAATTCTAGACAATACAACATCATCAAAGTGAGAAAATGTTATTTTCCTTTTACCTTGCAGATTGTTGATGAAACAATACGCCATATCACTATCTTTTCAGCTTTTCGAGAGGCAGCAATTGATGTAAACATCAATGGTTTGTTATTTTCCTTACATCTTGTTAGAATACTTCGTCTTGTTATTGAAAGGGAATAATGAATTTAATGTCTTTTGCTCAATAATTTTAGGTTATTTAATACCAAAGGGATGGAAAGTACTAGTTTGGCTAAGCGCTCTTCATATGGATCCCGAGCATTACTTAAATCCAAAAGAATTTAATCCAAGGAGATGGGATGTAAGCATAGACAACTCAAAAAACATCAATTCCAAGTTTCACATAATAATAATAATAATATAATAATAATAATAATAATAATAAATGATTCATTCAACAATTTCTAATATTATATATTTTATGAATTATTTTTATGGGCACATCTAGTTCACACAAAAAAATAGCACATTTCCAATTGGCCCAAAGGCGGACCTTTACAATTTTTCATAAAATATCATTTTAATAATAATAAATGGAGAACACAAATAATATGTTGGCGGTAGGCTTCAAATGATAGATGCCCCAGTTATTCACATTAAATGGTAAAATTCTGGTCACTTAACTACTTGAAAAAAAAATAAAGCTTTAATACACGTTAATTGAGTTATTGTGTTAATGAAAGAATTAGATTTTATATCTATAAAAAAGACTATTTCTTATGAGTTGATTATATGTGTAGGATTATAACCCAGGATCAGGAACCTTTATTCCTTTCGGAGTAGGTCGAAGGCTTTGTCCTGGAAGAGACCTGGCCAAATATGAAATATCTATATTTCTACACTATTTTGTCCTTAATTACAAGTTAGTATTGTTTCTTTGTAACTTTCTTTTTAAATCAACATGTTACATTGATCATTTATGATACTCATATTTTATCTGTTATAAGTGGTATTATATTATATATAGTAATGGAAATATTAATTTTTTTCTTAAATTTTGTAGGTTGGAGCGAATAAATCCTGAATGCCCACTTACTAGTTTCCCATATTCTAAGCCAATAGACAACTGTCTTGCTAAGGTCATAAAGATCTCTGATTCTTAATGTGTTACTATGCAATGGCCAGATTTTGAGTTATATACTTGCTCATAAATCAACTTAATTTCCATGTATGGCCTTCTAAGATACCTATAATTTTCTAGTTTGATGTTTTTGGTTTTCTAATGTAATGAGTGCAACATTATTCTTTAAGCTTTTCAATAACAAAGACAATAATAATAGTATTATTCCCCTCATATTTATTTTTATAAATACAACCACAGTAAATTAAGGTATTTGAATTTTCAAGTGTTCTACAAAGTATCTTTTCAAGATTTGATCCTTAAAACTAGTTATATGACTAATCAACAGTTGAGTGCTAGCTTAAAGCTTTCGCCCCATCCCAAAAAGCATGTTATGTGAAAATTGAAATGTAGTAGTTCTCCTTGCCAATGCCATAAACCTACCAATTGCACTGCATTCACTGAATCATGGTATCAAGTCTCACCCATTGCAAAATACATGTAATCTACAAGTCAAATTTCTTAAGTTGGTAGCAACAATGCATGAATAAAAATAACAAAAAAGGGAAAACATTGCAGTCTCAATGAAATTTTGAATAGTTAGCCATGAATAAATAGATGCAAATTATAGCATATTCATTGTCAATATTATATCATGAATGATGTACCTTTAAGATTCGAAGACAACCGTCGAGGAAGAATGAAGAGAAAAGTATGAGAAGAGTAGCTATTAGGTTCTAGTGTTTGATCAATTTGGTTAAACGTCTGATATGATGATGCTTAAATATCTTATTTTTTGGGGTCGAATGACGCCTAAATAGTTAAACGGCTAAGGACATAGACCTCTCATCATGCTTAACCAAATGGGTCAACTTATCACGGTCAATTTAGAAACAATACTCTAATCACGCATATTCATCAAGTAAGTAATGTTTAATACAACTGACCATATTTTATATCAAAATTAATTTATAATAATTGATTACTATCAATCCATAATTGATTAATTAAATACTTAATCCAACATCAAAAATTTTATATCTTTCAAGGATTTGACCTCTCTCTTAACGTATATTCTTTTATATGCATCAAGAATCAAATTCATGATCACATGTTTAAAAGACCAACTTATCTACCAATTATGACATACCATATTAATTATTCACATTGTAATGAATCCTCTTAAAATTCTACATCACCTTATTATGATTTAAAAGGTAATGTATATCTCACAGAGATTGAATAGGTAAAACTCATGAAGAAGGAAACAAAATTTTACATGGTTAAATCAAGTGAAAATTGTGTTTCCCTTCTCATATGAAAATTAGTGGTAAATGGAAACACAAATTTCACTTGAAATCTCATATGATTTAACCATGTGTAGCCTTCTGAACCACTTGACCTAACCAAGACACAATTTTCACACTACTATATGTCTCATGTGAAAATTTATACTTCCAGAAGAAGAAAATTTATGAAGAAGGAAACACAACTTTCACATGGTTACCTTGAGACACTAATGAAATTTGTTATGTGGTAATTCAATGTTGGTTAAAGTTTGTTAGTTAACTAACTTATAGAGTTAGTGAATTAATTGGTAGAGTTAGTTTATGTTAGAACTTGTGTTGGGATCTGCTGCAATAATATGATCAAGATGAAGAGTGCACATAAATTCCAAAGCGTGTGTGGGACAGACTAACCTTTAAGTTCAATTCGCCCCTACCAGTTATGCCAACCGGATGCAAAAGGGTTATATCGGCGAATCCCGTTCAGGATACGATGGAATCCTTGACGTGATTTGCACATTCACACCAAGTGTATCGACAATGGTAGTTTACAGAATAAAGTTCTATCAATTTCTCTCGTGCACTAGAGAAAAGAAAGAATGATTTAACCATGTGATTTTCTATCTATATTTCTCTATTCTTTTCTGCCTCCAAAGTGTCTTTATTTATGGAGAAACTTATGTCCTTTGGTGAAGAGAAACAACTATTTGAAAGAGTTTGTTCATGAATGGTTAAATTGTTTCAATTGTCAAGCAATACACATTTTCTCTAACATGTTTCTATTTAACTATTGCAACTTTTTAAATATATTTTGAAAATTTCTCTCACAGTTTCTAACCGATATTTAGATAGCAAGTAACATGTTGGTTAAGATTTGTTAGTTGATATACTTACTGTATAAGCAAGTTAAATGGTTGTAATTCATTGTAATTAAGATAGATTGAATAATAAAGTTATTTTATTCATTCAATTGAGTGAAATTTTCTCTTCTCTTTAATCCTTCTTCTTCCAAATAACAACATGTTCCAACAAATTTCACTACCAATATTGATTCTAAGTTCATTCAAACAAGTGTGAGGGTGGTAGAGGGTAAGTCACCCTATAACCTTATCATAGGAAGGCTGATACTTAATGCTCTATGAGCTATTGTATCAACCCTACATCTCGAAAAATGAAGTTCCCTTTGGAAAGTGACAAGATCGCCGCAATGCACGTGGATTAGCAAGTATAACTCGACAATCTTATGTCAATAGCCTCAGAAAGCAGCGTAGAAGCCTATATGACGGAAAAAACCTCTCAGGCTCATATCATGGAACACCCTACTATCTTAGTTCTTTATACGTCTCATTTATATAAGTGAAGAGAGATCATATTTGGCTTATAAGAAGAAAGTATTTTGGTAAGGAGAACAACCAATAAGAAGACAAAAGAAATTGAAAGCAATTCTCTTTTTTGGCAGAACTCATAGCCATAAAAAGTGAAAGCATTCTCTTTTTTGTCAGAATTCTCTTTGCCAAAAGACTCAGGATATGTAATTCTTCGCTTTCATTAGATGGATCGTCAAAAACAAGTATGGAACGAGAGATATCTCTCCTCGCCTCTTTTTGTTCTCATTTATTAGCTTTTGTGCTTTGTTGTTTAGGCTGATTTTTGGCACAATTTGTGCACTATGCTGAGACTCTCTTGTATACTTATTTGATTACAATCAAGCCATTTTTCTGGTTTGAACTGCCTATGATTTTTCACCCTTGCTTTAGGGATGTTCCATGTTAAAATTTGGGTGTCCCTCGCGTGTTTGTGTGTGTTGGTGTTCCTCGCATGTTCTTCTGGTTAGGGGAATTTTGTTTCTGCCGTACATTACTTTGTTTTTATGTGTTCATTCCCCATCGAAATATACTTCATACATAGTTAAACAGGAGAAAGGTGTGTGTGATAATCAGAATGGAGTCCAGCAAAAGCGCATTCACTGGTGCACAACTGGTAGATACTTTGGATTTTCTTTGATGCATGTTTCACTTGAGAAATAATATTTAACATTTTGTGCCAATTTTTAGACAATTTTCTCTCATACTCATATTATGTTCTTACTCTCTCTAAAAAAAAAGATTGTCACAAAAGTTGTCATATCTAATAGTTGTACCAAATTTCACTTACCGGTCCACTCCGATTCTTCTGGTTAGCAAAGGAGAGACTTCGAATTTTATGTGTTTAGGTGGATTCAAAATTTGGGGGTTGAATGTGTGTATACTTCACTCACAACTAGTAGCTGAAGCCGTATGCAATCACACTCTCAATTTGGTTTTATAATTGCTCAATATCAATCTTTGTTATTCCTTAAAAAAAAATCAATCTTCGTTTTTTTTTCAAACTTTTTGATTAACTAGCAACAAGCCCGTGCTAAGCACGGGCCTATACTCCGCACGAGCTATTTTGAAGTAGGGGATTATGCATCAAAGCGCATTGCAATGCTATATAATTTGAGAAAATAAGAAAAAACTATGATAAAGCCAACGTTAATGATAAAAGGGTAAATTACATTGACTTTGCTCGATATTTTCTTAAATAACACAAGCACCCCTTCTAATATTCCAAACACATTAATCTCCCTTCATTTTATCCATTTCAATAACTTGTAAATATACAATTTAATTTCAATTATTTTGGTTTGTTTGTATCTGTTTTCTCTTCTCACAATTAAGTTAAATAAGGTTTTTTTTTTTTTTTTTTATCTCAATGGAGAAACAATAACAACACTTGTTTTTACCACCAAATAGAATCAAACATCGGCTATTACAGAAAAGATCAAAAGAGAATATAGAAATGAGAAGATTTTTGGTGGATGGACATTGTGGTTGATCAATGAAAAGGAAATAATCTTTGATATATCAGTTTTATTACATTAGAGTTTAAAAATTAAACCACCTTAACTGAGGAACAATAAGTTGGGAAAATCACTTAAGTGAAAAATGAAAAGGAAAAATGGTCGAAAATTAAGTGAGTTCATACCTGTATGAAGAAGTTGATGTCTTAAAAAAAATGGAATTATCAAAGTTTAAACCGTGTTATATTATAAGGTAAGTGCTTGTTAATTTGATAAAAAAAGTAAGGGAGATTAGTGTTTAAGTTATGTAAGAAGACCTTAAGGGAGGTTGGTGTAATTTGCACATGATTTTTTTTAAAGAGTAATTTGTCCATGATAAAATCATTGAAATAGTTGTTATTAAATATTATGAAGTGGTAAATTAAAAATATATAAAAATAATTAAGATTTCATTATTGATAAAGATGTGATTATGATTCTCGTGTATGAATTGTACAACTATATTATTTAGTGACTCATTTATCATTTTTACAATGTTTTTTTGTTGGTCTATATGGCTAGATAGTTACCAAGTTAGAGGGGGTGAATAGCTTTTTAAAAGATTTTCCAGAGGTTGATAAAAACGGATTTTAATGAAATTGACTATTTGGAATATTGCTCGAACAATCACAATCAATGAATCAACAACAAGCAAATATATGTGGATAAGATTTTATCATAGAATTGAGAGATTCACGATACAAATTTTTTTTTTATACTATCAAATATTAATAAACCTAGAACAAAGTGCAAAACAATACACAATTTCAAACCAAACATATATGAACAAAAATACTATGCTTTCAATACAAAAACACAATGCAAGTGTAATTGAAGAATTGAATATACTTTGCAATCAATTGATCTAAGCAAATTGTGTGAAACCTAACTCAATGAATTAGGTTAATTTTCAATGAAAAACAACTTAGATCAACACTAGCAATAAACCTATCAATTATTCAATTAAACACATGCAATAGCAAAAGTAAAAAGGATAGGGAAAGAGAGAGAACACCGGTGTTTATAGTAGTTCACCCTTTTTCGTCCTCGCTAAGGGCTACATCTACTCTGCTTGATGAAGTACAACTTCACCAAAGTCATCCACTATGTAACAAATGTTGATTAAAATGTTTACAAGAGTTCCTTCAAATTAAAGCCCTAATTCTTCAACTCCTATGTAAAACACTCCCCCAAACTTCAAGTATCCCTTGAATTTGGTGCTTCTTGAATCTTTGGATCCTTGAATTACCCGTGCAGTCCTTCGAACTCTTCACTCGAGTCTTCAATGCTACATCCGGTAAACGGACCCCCTTCGACTTCAAGAACGGTTAGAAAGACCCCCAAGTCCTTTGGAGGTGGAATGCGATTATTCACTTCCTTTGAAACCTTGATTAAGCTAAATCAATCTTCTTGAGAGAACCAACTTACAATCTCTACTAGCACCTAGCAAATCAAAGAGACTCAAAGAACAAAGTGATTCTAAGAAAAAGTGTTTAATCTTGAAGAATGTATGAACAATGAGTTTTTGAGGAGAGAAAATAAACAATCTTGAAAATGTGTAATTTTTTTTAAGGAGAGAAAATGTGTACTTTTTTGAAAAATAGGTATATGCTTTGTAATAAATATTTTGTAACTTTCTTCTTGAAGTTATGTTTTTTTTGAGATTATCAATCAGATAAAATTAAATGTAAAATCTTTTTAAAAAAATATAATTTAGTATGTTTAGATACATCAATATAAAAAGAATTTTTTGTTACAAAATCACATCAATCTTTTGAAAGTTATTATCTCTCTCAACCAAATAGGATATTTTGTTACAAAAGACACAAAAAAGTAAATATATGTTGAGGTGCCAAAATGTTAAGATGGGCAAAATTATGTTTTATTGTTCATTAACTTTTATAATTAGAGAAAAATAATAGATTGTAAATTGTTTTTAACTCTTTAGATATTTTGTTTTCAACTCTTTAGATATTTAGAAGTTGAATTATAGGAAAATTTATTTTGATTGGGATTAAGTCTGTTTGTTCTTTAAAAAAAGATTAAGTTAGTGTATTTTATTAAGTGAGTTTGTTTTAATTTGTTTTTAAGAGAGAAAAAATAGAGGGAGGTTGAAGCAAAAGACATAAAAGGATATAATTTTGATGACATGTCAAAAAATTAAGAAGGGGTAAGATTGTATTTTTGGGAGACATTAAATTTTATAATTAGAGAATAGATTTACTATGAGGAAAAAATACAATTGTTCATTTAGTGACAAAAGCTGTATTGTAAACTAGTCACCAAATTTTTCACTTTCTATCTTGTATTTCAGCTATTGTTATTAATGAAGGCTCAATCTAGGGTGGGAGACCTTAATAGGTCTCCTACGGGTGCATTAGCGTTTAAAAACTTTTTTTTTGAACAAGTGTGTTTAGAACCATTAGATCATGAAGGTTCATATTAACAATCATGGATGTTACACACCATATGTTTCAAAATATGTTTTTTTCACCATTCTGTTTTTCTCTCTGCATTTTCTCTCTCTCTCTCTCCTTGTTTTGACACCACCACATTGTTACATTGTTTTTGCTTTTTATGAGATTTGAATCCGTTTTTCATCATAATAACAACAACTATCATCACCAGATTTCCCTTAAAAAAACAATCATCACTAGATTTGGTTCCTTATTATCCACAATAATTAAATTCCATTAATCTTCCTACTAAAGAAATAAAAAAGAAACTGAATTTGTACTCTAACAAGATATGTTCCTACGATTCAAAGAGAGTGAATTTGAGAAGGAAGGACAATATGGTCATAAGGTTAATTAAGCAACTCATAGTTTTTGGATCTTGACATGAATATTGATTATTATTATTATTATTATTATTATTATTATTATTATTACAATTGATTATTATTATTATAGGTCACAACTAAAAACTATTTGTAGCTCTCAATGATTTAAAGGTCGGAGAAGGAGAAGAATGTGAATGCCTCACTGAAAACGGATCTAAAATTTGATTATTATTACTTTTTTCGGTTGGGATCCAAATATATGGAAGATGGCAGTTGTGTCGGCAACATCGACGTCGGCGTCAACATCAGCGTTTGACAGAATTTTTGTTTAGGCTCGCGTGTTTGACAGTGGCGGAGGATTGACTACTGGCCACTGTTGGTGGACGGCCAACGAGAGTGTGAGCAAACAGGGGGGCCCAGAAGAAAGATGAAAGCTCATGAGAGAGAAAAGAAAAATAATCTAATGTATTGATTTATGATGTGCTTAACTAATCCAACAGTTACAAAAGATAATGCACCGTAGGAGACCTATCAAGGTCTCCCACCCTAGACAACGTCCTTAATGAAATGATATTGACTTTTTTCTTTGTTACAAAAAACTAATGCATCGTAAAAGTTTTTTTTTCCTGATGAATTCATGACAAGAGTTTGAGGTGGCGTTTACGGTAGGAGAGGTGAATAGATCTCCTACCATAGGAGACCATATAAAAGACTGTTGTTTTTTTTTACAACTATATTGACATGTGTTTGTAGGTGGTTGGCACAATGGTTTCTAGTGTTGCATTCTTTGAGGGAGTTACCTAGTGTTGCATGTTAGTTAAATTTAAGTAATGAGAAATGATATTTGAACAACTATTTTTTTGACAATTTTCTCTCATGTTCACATTAATTTTTACTTTTTTCTCTGTTGTTTTGGTTTTTGTGTCAATACCTCGCTTTTTTTGTAAAATTTTGGTTGTCTTAAAAATTGTCATATAAATAGATGTTCAAATAACACAACTCCTAAATAATTCATTTAAATGTAGGGTAAATTTTGGGATTTCCTTAAATAAAATATTATTTTTCCACCTAAAGTATATAGACAATATATTCAATATTTTTCAACTCGTTCAACAATAAGACATTAATATAATGACTTTATATAATGAGAGGTAGTTGAAAACATATTCACGTTTTTATTATAAATCGAATATTATGAGTTTTTACTGTAGTTAAATGAGATTCCAAAATCAATTGAATTTTTTAAATCATTGTATATATTTAAAAATAGAATTTTAGTGCCTGAAATCCCAGTCATTCAAAAGCTTCCTCCTATATCTAATGGTTGATATCCATTTGGCAAACAAAACAAAAAACAAAAAAACAACAACAAGTCTCCTACAGTAGGAGACCCAAGGAGGTCACCTACCGTAGCCTTTGCCAGAGTTTGAAGTATATACATACTTTTTTTTTATGCAAGAAAGTTTAGAAATTGGGCTCGTGAGAATCAACAAGGTTAGAGCATGTTTCAATGTTTAGCGAGCACTAACAATGGTACTTATGTGTAGAAATTGAATCCAACCTATTGATGAGTCAACTTCTTATCAACTAAGTCAACCTTCATTTACTTCATTCTAATATAAAAATCAAATAATCTTTTTTATTAAAAAAAACAAATGACTTTTTACTTTCTTTTTTATTCAAAAATGGCTTTTTACTTAAAAAATGAGTAGACATCCAGTAAAAACTAGACATGTTTTTTTTAAGTATCTTTTGTGTTTAATTATTCAGAACATCCATTCAGTCGCTCCTAAAATGTCATTAAAAATATGAAAACAGGAATTTATAGGAGGAAATAAGAATATATTATTAAAATGAATATGTAAAATATTCTACCTATACTTGAATGTTGCTATATATCCCTACCGCAAACATGGCCAACCTTTTTCTTTTGGTTGTTTGAACTCATTCTTTCTGGAGCTAGACATCCATTTTAGAAATGTAAACGTGGAAGAACACATCTATCTATACTATACATAAATAAGCTAACATAAAAGAAAAATTAATCAACACATGTAGAAAATAGGCTTGACTGCCCAACTTATTTGGTTTTATTTGACTGATTCTTTCTTTATTGATATGGCTTTGTCCTCTTTGTGCTCATAGGTTATAGCTTATTTTCCAGTTAAACCGCAGTGGAAGGCAATGGAACCCGTCTACGATACTCGGCTAGGGCCCACAAGGGGTAAATATCTCTATACATTGGGTAATGCAACATACAATTTTTCATGAATACTCCTGTGATTTCCTGCCATAAATAAGACAAAACAAAAATTAATAATAGGTATTTATTAATTGTTTAGATGGTAAGTGCAAAGTTTGAGTTTTGAAACAAATAAAATGTTTTAAGGTTTTGATGGAAATGTGGTGTCTTGATCCGTTGATGGTGGTCCTGGTTATATGTTACAAGAAACTAGATGCTGGATAGTAAAGAACTAACAAGAAGTAGAATTAACATTGCAAAGTTACAATGAATGAGTGACTGCACTAGGCATGATAAGATAACTCCTATCAGAACCAGTAAAAAGAATAAATTCAATAAAGGATAACTAAAACCAAGAAAACAATCATTGGACATTAAATATATGTCAAACCATTAAAAATAAATTGGATCAAATGCTCTATCAGTAGACATTATTTATAAAAAGATAATGTGTTCTGTGATTATATAATGCTAATGACTCCTGTCTAGTTTTTTAAGACCACATTCATTACTAAATAAGTATAACAAAGGATTGAGATGAACCTGTTGGGGCCAATCGCCTTCTTCCAACTGGGAATTGATGAGCAATTTTGCAGCACGATGGAGAGGAGTAGGGTCTCTCTCTGCCTGGCCGGCATGAATTAAACCCATAAGAGCCCATGCAGTATGTACAACATTGGATCGGCTTCCTTCGAGAGGTACATATATCTGCAATATTATTATTTAGTAAGACATCATTGTTGTCAATTCATGTTGAGGTCGGCGAATGATTGGTAACTAATTAGTAACAAATACAAACCTTCTTTGGGCTTGAAAGATAGCTCTCCCCCCACCCACCATCCTCTCTCTGTGTTGTGAGAAGAAATTTAACAGCTTTGCGAATAGCAGCGCAATTGGTATAAGTCTTGCCAGCAGCTGCTAAACCACCAAGAGCAAACCAAGAACCATAAGTGAAACAAACTCCCCAGTTTCCATACCATGAACCATCGGCTGTTTGTATATCTTCAATGAATCGAACTGCCTCGGAGATGAAACTCTCTATCTCTTTCTTCCTATGCCCTGGATATAGCTTCTTGAACAAAACTAAAGCTTGAATTGCTGATCCAGTGCACTCAACATATTCATGCTCAACAACAATGTCCGCAAAAAACTCAGTGGGATTGAGTAGCTGAAAATAAATAATAAAGGTAATTAGTTTATCAACTAATGAATGGATTTCATCCATGAATGAGTATATATTAATGCAATACTTACTTCTAACCACTCTTGAGCTCCTGCGGGCTCCCATGCTGCCAAACCACCCTTTTTACTCTGCAATAATTAAAAATAAAGTTGTGTTAAAAGTAGATCAGGTAGCATAAATAAAATCAAACATAAGTGATCGAAGTCATTTGCACTATACTCGAGTTTCCATCGATCAGATATCAAGTAGCAAGTTCAAAGCTCAGAAATTAATTTAAGTAATTAATTAGTTAATTGTTTATGGCAATATATTTAATAGCACTTGCCTGAAGCGACAACAAGACATTGACCGAATCATACAACCTTTCTGGTTCCATCTTTTCCCCCACAATCTCTGGAGGCAACATTGATAAAAGTAGACAACACTGAAACACCAGAGAGTTTAACCTTTATTAACATTCAATGCTTGTCATTGAGAAAGTTTATTAACAAATTATGTTGTTCATTGCCTATACCTTCAAACCTTCAGCGGTGCAATCAGAAACTTGCCATCCATGGTCTTGGTCGGAGAAGGTCCATGAGCCTTTAGAAATATGACGATGCATACTCTTAAAATCTCCAGAAGGGTTCTCCGTAACCTGTGAAATAAGAGTATTAGTTTCATTGCAAGACAAAGATAACACACACATTGTTCAAAGGCCTGATGAACACTAAGTAGCCAATAATAAATGCGCCCTAATTAGAATAATATAATTTTACATACTAGCTGTTATTCAATATTACTTGGCTCAATAATTAGCTAAAAGTGATCATTTAGTTGATTAAGTAAATTAGTAAATAAGGAGAGGGATCCTAAATATCTCATTAACTAATTTTTTTAAATTTGGATAAACTAGATTGGTTCATTGTGATTATGTCATATGTTTGTCATCAAAATTAAACATACCTGAGATTTCTTGATGAAATCATGTCCTTTGGCAAGTGCAGGTTCGATTTCGTCATTTAGGTTAGCGGCAAGCAAAGCTTGAACGGCAAAACCAGCATCCCATTCTTGGCTACCAAAACTCTGCATTGTATTGAAAGGAAAATTATTTAATGAATGTATCCCATCAGTTACAATAACAATAGTAATAATAATAATGATATGCAAATAAATAATTTGTACTGAAATAAGATGAATTATATATATACCTGCATGGTCATTCCATCTTCTGACATCCACAAGTAATCTTGGACCCTTGCAAGATGCTTCTTGTAAGCATCTCCATTTGGATCTTCCACCCAACAAGCAAGCATACATAATACCTGATAAATATATACATGTAAATGACATATTCGAATGAAACTAAGAAGCTAATTCCACTTCAGTCGATGCATACTGCTAAATAATCAACATGCTTAATTGCTATGCTACTTACCTTTTCCACACACCCAATGGTTAGGTATCGACTATTCTCATCCTCATAGTGGATATGCTTCATTGTAACTTCAAGGGCTCTTTTTCTGACCAGCTTGTTGAAAGGCCAGCGAGTGAGAAGCGGCTCGGTGAATATGTATAAGCTATCCCATAACAGATCTTGTATCAAAGGATGAGGATAGTAAATATCTTCCTGTGAGACATAAAATAGATCATTATCCCTCCTATTATTATGTTAAAGAGGAAGTGTAAATCCACACATTGTAAACAATTAAAGACAATGACTCTCACCTTTGCACATAGGTGACGCGATTTCGTCCAGTTAATTTTTTCATAAGGTTGAGTATGGAGTTCTTCTCTCAACTGTAAGATAAGTGGTGTGATCGGACCCACAAATCTCTTCCCGTACAAGTAAGACATAGGCATGTATACCAATCGACAATAACACCACATTTTAGCTGCAATTAAATTAAATTAAATTAGGATGAAAATGAGATCAAATAAACTCTCAACTCCATAATTCTTTTGCATATATATATATATATATATATATATATATATATATATATATATATATATATATATATATTGTTAAAAA
>Ga0315915_1004092_pt1 | contig 18409 bp, 8 predicted proteins | sample MpolbnodulesMG_FD_207738 | JGI IMG/M metagenome (GOLD analysis project Ga0315915, IMG submission 207738) | Medicago polymorpha root nodule microbial communities from Los Angeles, California, United States - branched nodules | ecosystem: Host-associated > Plants > Roots > Nodule | place: USA...
ATAAATGATGTATGTGGTCCTTATTATATACCACATACATCATTTATTGAATGAACTTAAAAAGTGAAAAGTTTCTTACATTTGAGACCGGAGGGAGTATATGATAAGTACTTATACTATAAGCACTTTATTAAATATGCAGATAGGCTGGTACGGGTTTTAACTTTTAACACAATCTCAAGGTTAAGCAGCACAAATAAATGCATGATGTGGATTCACCTCCAAATATTAAAGGGCATTTCACCGGCTCTTTCACACAATACTTCTGCAATTCCTGAACTACTTCAGCCACCTCTTTGTGTTCTTCCTTTTGCAGTAAAACTCCTCCATCTGTTTGCACCACCTGATTAAAAGTTAAAATTCAATTTTCAGTATGGAAATAAATATTTAAAAGTACAGTAATATGTAAGTTAAACATTAAATGTAATGAAATGGAAGGAAGTAGTATAACTCATAACTATCTTAGTGCTGAAAAATTAGAATAGCAATCATAATTCACAAGTCTTATTGTAAAGTCTGGTACTATATATCACAACTCTACATGAAAATTCGTATCGTAACTCTAATTACAGTCCATTCTTGTGCTCTTGGTTCAAATATTTTTAGCAGCATCCACTACTGAGCACTGCTATATAGTATATTGGCAATTACATTGTGAAATTTTCAAATACTAATCTACAAGTGCAGCTTAGAAATTCCATTTTATTTCATGGTTCCCCAATTATTTTTCTAAAATATCATATCAGAACAAGGACCAAGTAAGAAATAAAGAAAGTGAATGATTAACTCACTCCATGGTCATTGTCCTTTGTGTTGTAGTGCAGGGGTTAGCACTGCTGGGACATGACTCATGAGTGTAGGTGCGTGGGTTTGAATCCACTACGCCTCCTTCCCCCTCCCCTTTTATTTGTGCATCGGTTGACCATTACGCCAACAGTAACAACAACCAAGTTTTTCCCGCTAAGTGAGGTCGACTACATTGATCAATTTACGCAAAAATGTTCTATCACAAACCATATTTCGGTCCAACTCATTAATTTCTAAATCTTTCCTAATAGTTTCTCTTATAGGTCTTCCTCCACCTATAGTGATCTAACTATCCTCCATCTGATCAACTCTCCTTACTACAAAATCTATAGGTCTTCTCTCTACATGCCCAAACCATCTGAGCCTATTTTCCACAACCTTTTCTACTATAGGTGCTTCCCCAACTCTCTCAAATATTGTCATTCATTTCTAATCCTATCACATCTAGTCTTATCAGACATCCAACGCAACATCTTCATCTCTGCTATGCTTATTTTATTCTCGTGTTGGTTTTTCACCGCCCAACACTATATCCCATACAATATCGTTGGTCTTACTGATGTCCAGCAAAATTGACCCTTCGACTTGAGCAGTATTTCGTATCACCAAAACACCTGAGGCATCACGCCAATAGTAAAGTAAAATAAAAATTCACTCCATCATATTAATCCTAGAGTATGTTTTTTATCAATTACATTAGTTCCCACTTCACCTATTTTGATGATTAATTTAATTTATATCTTTATCAGAAAACATATCATCAAAGACTTTAAAATATACTGTAATTTTATTTTTTTTGGTCAAGTAGCCTAGTGGCTAGAATTCACTTTTTTTAAGGAGAATAAGTGGGGTGCCTGGGGTTGGAACCCCAGCCCCTGCATATAATAATACATGTCTGTGCCAACTGAGCTAAGCTCACGGGGACTATACTGTAATTTTCTTAATTGGGTGTTTTGTTGATCAGCTATTATCACGGCGTTGAACATTAATACAAGGATTTAGCCTCTCTTTAGTCAACTTTCACATTAAAAAGAAATCAAGACATCTCAACCATTACTAATATTTTAAGACATTAATCAAATACTAATTGTTGATTATCAATGGTTGACATTGAAGTCGGATTAAACACCACATGATGACAGCATTAAAATTCAGATAAATACATAGTTTAATTAAGCATTTATTAAATAAGTGATTACCATAATATAAAAAAAATGTAGCATGTTCAAGGTATGCTACATGTTACATGTAATTAAAAAGAGAAGAATAATCATCCGTGTGTATAAAATTCTTACAAAACCAAATAAACATTATTTGAATATTTAGTGAAGTAAACAAAATAATAAATAAGAAAAAAAATATACGTAGTAGAGTACCTTTGAAAGAAGAGAAGCTACGAGATCATTAGGACCTGTTCGGACATCAGTGTTGGAAATAGAAACGGAAGCAGAAACGCATAAGCTGTTTTTACGGCGAGGGAAACGGATGTTAAATGATTTGGATGTTGGAAAGTTATTATTATGGTTTCTGAATTCGAATGAAGATTGTACTAAGCGAAACGCAGAAGCATAAGCTGCAGCCATGAGGGTATACTCACTGTACTAAGCTGCGTTAAACTTCCCAAACAGTGAACAAGTTCTTTCTAAATTTGACTAATCTTTTATTGGTTCTATGGTGCCACGTCGGATGAGAATCGAGTTTATTGGGTTTTGTGATGCCACGTCTGCGTAAAGTCTTCTTTGCCTTATCTTCTCGGGGTGTAAGCATGTTTGGTTAGTGTTGGTTTGAAACCCTGAAGGCCTTAACAATTTTCATTATCATTAAGTATAATAATTTTCATGCTTAAATGCGTAAAATGTTTATGTAATTTGGCGTGTTTTTTGTTTTCACCTTTTTATGTTTTTTTTCTTTCTAAAACAAATTTTTTTTTAAGTTAATAACTTTTTGTTTTTCGTCCCTCCCGTCAAACCCTATTATAAAAACACCTTGCTAGCTAACAACATGTGATGTGACGATGCTGACTTGGCTAAACACGCTTATATGTGGACTGATAGATTATCTCTGATTATATTACAGAGACCAAAACCAAAAACGAAAAGGTACAGAGGGACGAAATTAAAAACACCTAAATAATAAAATTTGAAATTTAGGTGACCTTCTAGATGATCTCGGGCTATATTACACGGATCAAAATCGAAAATGAAAAGTTACATAGAACAAAATTAAAAATCACGAAGTTACAAAATTTGAAATTAAAAACCCTTGTTCTCTCTCTCTCTCCCCCTCATATTCTTCTTCTTCCGCGTCCCTGAAATTACATGCCCTGCTATTGCTAACAATGTTTTCATCATCCATTAATTTTTTTTCTCCAATTGAATTCGACAACTTCTTCATCATATTGAGCGAGATTAAAAATCACGAAGTTAAAAATCATTGTCATCTCCTTCATCTTCTCTCTGTTGTATGGATCTCATTCCAACTTGTATTGATTTTGTTACGTTAATATGGAGAGGAAAATCCGGTAAAGTTGTTAGAGTTTTGTTAGAGATTAACATCTCCTTCAAAATATGTTTTAATTTTGAGTTATGTGAAAGTGTTTGCTTCAAGATGTGGAGTTGATGTGGCTGGTTCAATTTATATTTAACTTGAGGAAGGTATGAATAAAGTTGTTAGAGATTAACATCTATGAACAATAAAATATTATACTCCAACCATAAAAATAGATCAAAACAATCACACGAAAGTTGACATGGAAAGACAAGTCACACGTCAACATGTGTAACGGAAAATTGACAGAAAGACTAATTAGTTATTTCAAAAAATACGGGGATTAATTTGATTGACGGTACAAATTAAAGGAACAACAAATTCATTCAATAAAAAATATATCTTTATGAGGAGTGTTAAAAACTCTTTCTTTCTAACACTTTTTGTAACATATTTTGTAGCACAACGTCTCGTCTGACTTATTTCCTCCTCTAATTACAACAAAGAATAACTTAAACATCTTAACCATGTTCTAAATCAAAGAGGTGATAATAAGGGGTGTTACATCGGCATTTTTTTTTGTGTGTGGTGGTCGGGTTTGAACTCTCGAACCTTGCATATGTTATGTATTGTCTTACCAATTGAGTTAAGCTCGTGAGGACTTAAATCGACACTCTAATTTAAAGAACAACCGAATGATGCTAATTGGATATTTTGTTCATTTAATTAATGTTGTAATATCTTTAGTTATTTTGGTGTAATGATCGTGTAATGATGTATGCCCCCATTTTTCGGCTTTGTATAGCCAACTTATGATGATGTAATGAGTTTATTATGGTATTTGTTGTCACATTTTTTATAATATGTATGTACTTGAATTGAACCATTTACTCTATTATGTTTGATTGCTTGTTACTATATCATTCTACCGGTGAACCATTTACTATATCTAGGTCGTACTGACTGAATTGATATCAAGTCTGATAATACATGGAGTGTATTGATGTTAAGCTCAGCTCACTTTCTAAAGTTTAAACTTTATTCATTAATGGAGCTTTTCAAACCTCTTCACTGCCCTTGTCCTTAACCTAAAAAAATCAACCTTGTACTTCAATCTTATCCTTCCGACCTCTTCAATTCCATTATCTTTTACAATATCATTATGCTTCAGCTTCATCGATCCATCGAAAAAATGCATTCAGCTTCGTCATCCTGCGATCATATCAAGGGGAAAAATATATAATCACGGTGTTAACAAATATGAGCACAAGTGACAAAGGAGAATGTAGAAAGGTCTACCTAGATTTAAAAACAATATATTTCCAACGCTACATGTAACACTAATATTTTTGCGAGAAATCAATTTGGATTCTACTATATTTTATATGAAATCAATTTTGAGTACTATACTTTATAAGAAAAAGAGGGTTCTTATCACTCACATTCCTGTTGTTAAACTCATTTCAATTTGAAAAATAAATATGTTATTTGAACAATTATTTTGTAGACAACTTATAAGACAACAAAAAACGTACGAAAAAAATGTAGGTATTGATAGGAAAACCAAAATAATAGAGATAAAAAATAAAAATATAATAGAAAAACGAGTCTTGCTAACAAGTGTCTTAAGAACATTATTTAAGGAATCCATAAAAAAAATTGTCTTGAAAATACACAGTCCTTTAGATACACAATCAATGTTGAGGACACTTATTAACATTTTCTTACAAATATAGAAGAGTTGTCATACAATAATCGTATGAATATCATATGTTAGGAATCATGCAATAATCGTATAGGTATTATATATTGTACTCGTGAGCTTACCTTAGTGGATATGAACAATGCATAATATATTTAAGGTCTGGGTTCGAATCCAAACATGAAAAAAAAGCCAAAAAAATAAAAAAGCATATGTTGGGAAACTTCAGTTTAATGGTTGTGTTTATACGAAAGAAAAAATGAAAATAAAAAAAAAAAAAATAGGTTGCGTTTAAACATAAATGGTACAAGAAAATACTAGATTGATAAACGACATAAAGCATAGTGTCCGGGAGTAAGACATGACATGACAACCTGAACTTAGTAGCACAACAAGTCAACAACGACAGAAGAAGAGAGATAGAGAAGCATGAAAACCCACACACAAACAGAAACGCAAACACATTGTTAAAACATATTATTTATTTATTATTGTTATAATAAATATTGAATAACACCTACACTGGAATCAACGTTCTCCAATTGGCGTTGCAAATCTAAACCACCGATCCAATCCAAACACGACACCACCCCAAACACACAACGCCAACGTTGACATTGTTTCTTCATCTCAGATCCCTGCATTCATTTCACAGGTATTCATTCATCTTCGTTGTGATTAAGATTCTTTTTCGAATACTTATGTGGTGCTTTAGTTAAAGATCTACTTACTCAACTATTTACTGTCCTGTTGGTTCATAATGATAGATCTCTGTTCTCTTCATGGATCTTGTTGTTTTGTTCAGACATTTTACTTTTTGCACTTTTTTTAAATTTTTTTTATACTTTTTTTACTTTTTCAATCCCGAAATTGCAAGCTAATTAGGAAAATTGAACGACTTTCACTTTTATTCTTAAAATCATTTTCTTATGATATCTTATACGTTTTATCTGCATAGCTTATGATTGATTCGTGTGGTATGTTTGGATTGAGGTTTTAGGAAGGAAGAGTGAGGGAAGGGTCAAACTTTTTACTATGTCGTCTCTTTTGCAAATTGTTGTATACAATACAATTGGCTGTATCATTTGCACGTTGTTCCGTTTTGTTGATTTTACTTTTGTACTTTTATATTTTGATAATTAGGCTTTAAAAATTAAGGTAGGAGATGCCTAGGAAGAGGTATGTGATAAGATCTTAATCATGTTTTTTCTCTCGTTCTCATGAGAACGTAAACGTAATGAATGCTGTTTTTGTTTTTTTTTGTCTTAACCATCCGATTTCCTGTTACAAAAGGCTTGCTAATCCAGTCTTGATTTGGACTCTAATTGTGTTATTTATGAGTAAACCACTCAAATAGATCGATGATTTTATCAATATTTCAAAAAGTCCCCGACTCTGTCGCATTTTACTCATATTAGTTCTTCTAAGAGTATGCTAGAGACTTTTTTTTGGTGGTGTCCGGGATTGAACCCCAGACCTTGCATATATTATGCATTGTCTTTACCAACTGAGCTAATCTCACGGGGACAGAGTATGCTAGAGACTGAATTGATAGTATGTGGTTAAATATATGGACCAAATTGATAGCAAGTTGTTAAAATGTTGAGACCTAAGTGATAATAAGTTGTTAAATTACAGGGGCGTAATTGATAGAAAGTGGTTAAATATAGGGGTCAATTTGCAAGTTTAATAGAGTGAGGGACTTAGTTGAGAGCTACCTAAAATGTCAGGGACTAATTTGGTGGTTTATTTGTTATTTATTTATGTCTCCTGTTTCGCATACTTGAAAACATGGTTCTTAAGTTTTTTATGCACGTGTTTGATTCCATCTACACTAGAGTATATTGATTATTGGTAGTTGAAGTACCTATAAGTTATATTGAATTTTTTTCTTCTCTGTATTGTGGTTTTTTTGTTGTTGAGACAGGGTTGAATGTAAATGAATGTTGTTGATAGACTACGGATGCATATGGAGAAGCTGAAGGGGTGCCTGGAACTTAAATGAAGAAAGAACTTGCATGGCCACAATTCACAAAAAATCTTCTGATCATGGTTGGATCAAGACACAGATCAAACTTAAAGAGGCCTACTTGGATTATCGTTTTAGTGTTCATAGTCTGCTTTTTTCTGATTGCTGCTTATATTTATCCGCTGCGGAGCACCCCCTCGACGTGTTCTTTGTTTAACTCTCAAGGTTGTAGTGTTGTTGGTGGTGTTGATCGTACGTTTAATAAGCCACCACCCGTACAGACTCGGGAATTCACCGATAAAGAGACTGAATCTCGGGTTGTTATTAGCGAAATTCTTAAGTACTATGCTGTTCAAAGCACGGTCCCTAAAGTTGCTTTTATGTTTTTGACTCCGGGCTCATTACCTTTCGAGAAGCTCTGGCACACGTTCTTCCAGGTATATGACATTCCTATTCCATAGACCATACCTAGATTTCATGTCTTCTTTCAAAATAATGGGTGCTGTCTTTTTCATTTATTATATTGTTCTAGAACTAGTGATATTCTCAAGTATTACCTCATTCATATCAATGCTTGTCATGCTGAATATAATTACCAAGTGCTATTTTTTTTTTGGTTTGAATGTGATAGAGATATGCTACTTCCTATTTATTTGATCTTTACTTGTAAAACTAATGCAGGGCCATGAAGGAAAATTTTCTGTCTATGTACATGCATCAAAGGAAAAACCGATACATGTCAGCCCCTATTTTGTTGGACGAGACATCCACAGTGAACCGGTATGGGGTATAGCTCATCATTTGAATATATACTAACTCTTTATATGGCAGTTTCAAGTTCCAATATAAGCTAAGAATGATAAAGAATGCGATCAATGCATATGATTTTTTATGTGTAATTTTTATAAAACGTTTATCAAATGTTTGAAATTTGAGGACATTATCCCATTAGTCTCATTATTTTGTTAACACCCAACACTTTGGAAAATGAATGGTTGTGTAAGGCGAATAATACAGATAATAACATCTCAGTCATCACTCATCATAGCATTGTGTGTGTTGTGCAAATGTTACCCAGTTACAAGCAATAAGCATCAAGAAGTAGTGTATAATCTCAATCTTGCATAAGTTAAATTAAAACCTTTGAGCAGAAATTTCCCTGTTTCTTGGGATTTAGTTGGAACTTGTTGAACTAGGTACGTAGAAATAACTAGAACTTTAGCCTAATAAAATATTAAGCTTAAGAGAGAAGATCATTCAATCAAGCACGGCACTAAAGCCAAATAATGGTTTTTGATAGAACATTACAACGTTGTTCTATTCATCTAGCCGACCCCATTTAGTGGGATAAAGCTTGGTGGTTGTTGTATAACTGTTTAGGAATTCCACTGACAATAGCCGTGCTACATGCAGGACCTCTCTGATCGCATTCATACTATTTTGATTACCGAAGATACTTAATCTAACTCTCATGCACTCTGATAAGATCAATTAGATTGTGTTCAAGCTTTGAAGAACATCTCGAATGGGTGTTTCTAAGGCTTCCTTATTAATAAAAATATAATTTTAGTTTGCCACATTTTATTTTTGGTTTCACAACTTTAGTGACGATGTCATAGCTAAGGAAAATTGAGAGAGTTTCATAGAATTTAAATATTATTGTTTTGCATTTGATAGTGTAAAAGTAGTAGAGAGAATGTGTGATATTGAAGAGAGAGAGAGAGAGAGAGAGAGAGAGATGATATTTGAAAATTGCAGTGTCATAAAATTTAGTTTGCACGTAATGTATCCACTCAAATACTAATACGTGTTCCTTAAAATTCGACCATTGGAGATGCTCTAAAAGTTTCAATATTCACAAAAAAAATCAAGGATTTGTAAACAGTGCATGTATCCACTATTCAAAAAATCATGCCATCTTTTTCATAGTAGCTAGTGCCAACTGGTTTTCAATTTCTTTCAGGTAACTTGGGGAAGAATTTCTATGGTTGAGGCAGAAAGGAGACTTTTGGCAAATGCGCTTTTAGACCCTGATAACCAACATTTCGTATTGTTGTCTGATAGGTATTTTTGTTAATTTGTTCTTCGTTCCGTTGCTAAATTTTGGTTGGTTTTTGGGATTTAATCCTTTCAATTGTATGTTCCTTTCTGCTTCAGCTGTATACCGGTGCGCCGCTTTGATTTTGTGTACAACTACTTGTTATTAACAAGTGTCAGCTTTATTGACAGGTAAGAAATTATAGAACCTTCTACAAATTAGATGAATAAATTCTAGAAACTTTTTCCTTTCATTGAAGATTCTACATATTTGTTACATGGAAATTTGAACTAATCTGTCTTTTATTTTAAATTTTAAATTAAAAAGCTATGTGGATACCGGTCCGCATGGAAATGGCAGGTATGTAGAACGTATGTTGCCTGAAGTAGAGAAGAAGGATTTTCGAAAGGGTTCACAGGTATATTATTAAAACACAACTATAAAGCATTCATTGAGGTTAAGACTTGGATGAAAATTTGCTGTGTCCAATGTACGAAACCAATGGTAGTTTTTCTGACATGCATCTAAATTGAATTTTCTTGTTTTTAATGCAGTGGTTCTCCATGAAACGGCAGCACGCTCTAATAGTTATGGCAGACAGCCTCTATTTTAATAAATTCAAGCATCATTGCAGGGTACTATGTTACTAATAATCACTTGTGCTTTTTCTTGCTGACCAAGTTATTATAGTCGGTTATAGCATCACAAATAATGGTTTCGTTAATTATCTACATTTTTTCCTTTCTATGCTTTTTGTAACAATTGTTTGAAGAAAGAAATGTTTTAAATTTATCAGCCGAATATGGAGGGAAACCGCAACTGCTATTCTGATGAGCATTACTTGCCAACCTTTTTTAATGTAAGTGCACCAATCTGTTCTCTTTAAAAGTGATACAGGGTAGCCATCTCTCTCTCCCTGCTAACTTGTTTTGTGTATGTTTAGATGCTTGATCCAGGCGGCATCGCAAATTGGTCGGTCACATATGTTGATTGGTCCGAAGGAAAATGGCATCCTAGGTCATTCAGGGCTCGTGATATTACTTATAAACTCATGAAAAAAATAGCGGTATGCGACACATTTTACTCTCTTTCCCTTCAAATGTTTTTGCACTCTTTATGACGAACCATCAAAGAATTTGTATTTAGCATTTTTTTTCCTTTCAGAGAGCCAATTTTTATCTAGTATAAATATCACCAGGAAGTCTAAACATTCTACCATAACAATCTTGATGAAAATCGAATGTTATTGATTACGTAATTACATCTTGGATTGCTAAAGCAAATCCAAGTTAGTTGAAACAAACAATGAAAATCAAATGTTATTAATTACTATTACTATTAATTAATGGATTGTTTCTACTAATCTTCAGTTAGTTGAAACCTTCCTAGTTATCCTTGTAAGCTTAGTTGGTCTATATTTGTAGCTAACCTCATTTAGTCTTGCCGAGTTTAACCAGCATAGTTAATTAGCCTCTCTTGTAAGAGAAAAAACAGAATTTATCAATTCAGATACACTTTCTCTCCAACTTCACGATCGCGTGATCTAAAAATTGAGATCTGCAGAATTCTAACAATTACATACAATGGTATATCGAAAAAAAGTTAATGACAACTTGTATTTTTGAAAACCTCGTAGTTTTGAAACAAAAACAAAATGGTATAACAAACAAATATATGGTACAAGAGCATGTATTAAAACTTTAGCAACAGCAAATTCAGTTATCTTCAATTCTACTTAATGACACATTTTTATTCACTGCAGTACATTGATGAAAGTCCACATTATACAAGTGATGCAAAGGTGTGTAATATATTTCATTTCCTCTAGTTTTGGTTCGAAGGCCCTCTTCCATATTGTGTGATATTGCTTCTATTCCTGTTGAAAGAATGCTTATGATTTTGTTATCATTTTCACATGTCTTGCAGAGAACGGTGGTGATTACACCTTGCGAGTTAAATGGCTCAAAACGATCTTGTTATCTATTCGCTCGGAAGTTTTATCCAGAAACTCAAGATAAATTGATTCACTTTTTCTCGAATTCAACTACATTCTAAAGTATTTATAAATACTTCTTCATCATTCTTTGGTGAATCAACACCATATGGTCCCCAGAACCATCTTTCGCACATACGACATCTTATTTTGAGAAGTTCCCGACGGCTGAGTCTGGTGGATGTATTTCTTAAGAAGACACAGAAGATGATTAGATCAAATATTTATTTCCTGGGGCTTGATGAAATGGAGCTTCTGAGCTTATCTGGTTGGATAATATGGTGTTCCTATTCTACAATATATTTTGTGTTGTATTTGAAACATCATAGATTATTAGATTCTTCTGAGGGTTGAAAAGTTTTGGTATTCTTGATAGGCTAGAGAGGGAGGGATAAGGTTTGGTCTTGATATGACTCTAGAAGCTAACTTTATTATTTATAATAGTTCATCTGTTATGCAGAATTTGTCACAATATTTTTTTATACACGCAGAAATCTTTGGTTTTATATGACTATTCATTTTAAAAGATAATTGCTTTGAGCGTATGGTACTTGTTTATTTTTATACAAGTGCTGATTTGTTGTGTAAAAAGTAAAAATGAACATGCAAATTGTCAGTTCGATTTAGTTGCATAATGCAGAGTCTAACGACTTAATTCCATATCTGAGTGGAACAATTTTTTTGGACTTTAATTACCTCAAACAAAATCTGAATTAAGTATTGTGATTGAAAAATATAGGTTTTAGTCATCAGATACGCATGTTGTGGGTATTAGATAAGTTGTGGATACAGTCACACAGATACACTCCTTTTTCATCACTAAAAATGACAAAGAATCAGAAAAGATAAGTACATGTGCTATCTTAACACAAAACTAATCAAAAGGTATAATAGTCTAAACATTTCGAAGGATTAAACCACCATTGATTCAAAACATAGTTCTTTAATTTTAGCCAACACACATAACACTTGGATTTTTTATTAAGAATTTGCATCTCTGATGATTCCTTTTGTCAAAGTTGCTGATGATTTCTTTCCTTCCAAAACATCAAAAGGGCAAGTCATCGAGATAACTTGATGATAACACTCTCGAACCTCTTTCCATAAATTATAAAAAAATACTTTGAATAAAAGAAACCATTTTTTGTTGTTGAAAATACATTGTTAGTGATACTCCCTACAATGTCAAAATTGAAATACATGGACTAATAAATTATCATGGCCGGTACTAGTGTGCATACAACATTAATGTATAAGTCTATGTTCTTCTTTCTTATTCTCTTTGATTTCACGTACTTTCTTTGTCTCATAATATGTGTTACATTTAAAAAAAATAGGGTTAAATATGTTTTTGGTCCCTATAAATATACCAACTTTTCGTTTTAGTCCCTCTAAAATTTTCTTTCAACTTTTAGTTCCTATAAAATTTTCAATTACTACTTTTGGTCCCTATTTTTAATTTAATTTTTGTATTTTTTAATGAAATTATGTAGAAATGTGTAAAATATTCTAAAAAAAATTCCCAAAAAAAATAATTTTTTTTAAAAAACACAAATTAAATATGAATTTTTAACCTTAAAACATATAAAAATTCATATTAAATTCATATTTTGTTAAAAATTCTAAATTTTTTGGGGAAAGATTCTTATTATATTATGAATTTCTCTGCAAAATTTTATTAAAAATATATGAGTTCTACATATGAGTTTACTTTAATGGAGGGACCAAAATTGAAAGTGTAAAATTTTTTAGGGACTAAAAGTTGAAGAATTTTTTTAGAGAGACTAAAACAAAAAGTTGACATATTTATAGAGACCAAAAACATATTTAACCCTAAAAAATATTACTTTCAATTTCTTTAGTTTTTCATCTTTTGTTTATAGAAAAATGCTTGATAGCACGACATATTGACAAGCACGAAGGCACACGACATTCTTAAGCCGTTTGATGAATCGTTTTTCATTTTATTAATTATTTATTTTCTGCCACTTTGTTTTCCCTGCCGTATGATTTGTGTTTCGTGTATTGTCGTGGGGGTAAAGAGTCGTGTTGTATAGTACTTCTCTTATGATAATTATTTTGGAATGGAGAGAGTATTATATTTTATTTACTAAATTTTGTTATAATGGAAATAATATTCATTTTTCGATAAGAACGTACTATTATTTTTTTTTTGGGTGCAAATGTACTATTCATTTATTACTTTTAGTTGGTAAACCAACCAGCTTTTGGTAAAAAAGTAGTTTGAGAAACCAACGGTAAAAAAATAAGATCATTGAACCGTCGATTCCTCCCACAACCAATCTAATCCGTCCATTCAAAATTCAAAAGCGCGGGAAAATCCGAAACGCGAGATAAAAACAGAGAACGCAGTGCCAAAGCAACATTCACACGCATAGAGATAGAAAGAGAGATTTCGAGAGAGCGCGTTTTTTGAAAATGGCACCGATAAAACGCAAGGCGGAGGAAACAGCGGTGGCTCCGGCAGTGACTCGTTCTGCGGCGAGAGTGACTCGTTCATCGATGAAGAGTTCAGTTTCCAAGTTTCTCGAGTTACCAGATCCGAGAAAGTCATCGATCAAGAAGAAGAAGAAAGCGAAAGAAACTGAATCTAAAGCTAAAAATAAAGAAGATTCTGCTGATGAAAACGAAAATCCGGAAGAAGAAGAAGAAGAAGAAGCATCTAAGAACGTTCTAAAAGCTTCTGTGACTGAAGGTAAAATCTCAGAGAAGGTTCCAGAAGTTTCTGCTGCTGAAGGTGAAATCTCTAAAAAGCTTCTAGAAGTTTCCGGTGAATTCAACGAGAATCAGAAGGAGAATGAAGCACTTTGGGATGATATGGCAGAACTTGTGGAAAAGATGGTGGAAGATCAAAGGAAGGAAGAAGAGAATCCAAGTTATCTTCGTTGAAATTAGTTGTTAATCAGTTTATGTTTGATGCATTTTGTTATTAATTAGGTGTATTAATTTACTTTAATCTTTTACTACTTTGTTTAGTTCCGCTAATTTTGGCTTGTGTTTTGTTAGTGATTAACTAACTATTATCCACGAAATATCATAGATTCAGATTTGCATGCCTTTAACATAGCCTATATATTCTGGTACTTGATTGCTTTCTCACAATGATTATTGTGTTTTGATGTTTGTAGTAGTGATAATTCTGATTTAAAGTGTGTTTGGTGTTCGATGCGTGTTAATGTCTGATACTAACACAGAATCCTGACATATGAGAGTGCTTCATACGTTTTGATTCACGGTGTAACTGGTTATCTAATTTTCTCAACTATTATTGATATCAATGTGTCTGGGTTGTATCATGTGTTTGTGTGTGAGTCGGTGTTTCTTACGTTTTGATGCACACTGGAAAATTTATTTTATAATTTTAGTAGAATTTGAAGGTTTTGTTACAGCGAGTTTAGTTGGAAATAAATTCAACAAATCTGAGGATGGAAAGTTGGAAATTAATTGAGTATTTTTGCTGTATGTTTCTTCTTTTGGATGGTTGTGGTGAAAGATACACTGAAGTTCTACTCAAAGGAAGATATATATTGCCTCATTTACATTAATTCTCTATTTATTTTTTTTGAAGGATTTAATTCTCTACTTATTCTATATCGGAGTTAAATCCGTATGTAGAATTGAAAAGCATTTCCAAAACTTTCAAGAATGAGAGATGGAGTTGCTTGGTAGACTCGGGCAAATTACCTCATCAATCAATTATAACAATTTCAAGGAACTCTTTTAATAAACTATTTCCCTCACAAATCCAATTTGATATTGCATACAAAGTTCAAGGTTATATAGTACCACATGGAAAAGGATTGATCACAAACCTTAGATGCATGGTGCACCGTGGAACTTTTATGAATTATGCATTGAACTCGAACCAACTTATTATTGGCCATGTGTTTGAGGACAAACAAAGTTCTAAGTTGGGAAGAGTTAATAAGTAACAAAACGGCGTTATTTTACCTATATATTTTAGGGCACTTATTAACTTATTGTGCAAGAAACCTTATGAAAAACCCCATTTCATGCAATGAGAAAGATTGGTCAATTATGAATTTTATTTTATTATTACCTTTTTTCACATGCATTTTGTGTAATTTTGGAAGCAATCAAGAACTGTGAGAGAACGTTGGAATCATGTGCAATTTGTTGGGCCATTTTCTCAGATATCAAGCAAGCAGGTGAGATGTCAAACGAGAAAATGAGATGCCATGCGAGTATATGACAGACAAATGATGGCCGAAAAAACTCTATAAATAGAGCTCAAAATCACTTCTTGTTTTGATATATTTGCATATGACGAGTTCTAGAACTAGAGAGCGTAATCTAGAGGGAAAGAGCTTAAGGTGGAGAAGATCAAGACATCATCTTCAACGTTGATCTCCTTCATTCATGCTATGTATGGTAAGGTTATGCATAATGATATTTCTCTATTGTTGGGATTGGGTGTAGTTAGTTTGGAATCTAATATAAATAATTAATCTTACTAGTTATATCTATGTTTTATTTCACTATGTCGATCTTTCTTTTCTCCCGCATAATGATTTTCCAACGTGCAATTAGAAATTTATCATTTGATTTAATTTGGGAGTTCCAGACATATATTTTGTATTTAAGGGACATGGAATAAGAATATTTGTAGATGATTGTTGCAAGTCATCGATCTAGGTTTACAATCACACACATTATTGAAACATAATGCTATTTTACCAGGTAACTGAGTGAGACATCGAAAATTAAAGGATATAATAGACCTTTTGTTATCTACGAGACATGTATGGAGAGCGATAGGTGAAGGCATAGTTGAAAATATTAAGAGTGTATAATCGGTCAAGGAAAGACATTAGAAGAATAACCAGTGAAGTAGAATCTACTCTCTCTCTCTCTCTCTAAACCCTCATTCTCTGATCTCTACTGACTTGAGCGTCAGAGTGTCTGCATGTACACACACTCCACTGTTTCAAGAAAGTATTCTTGAAGTATTCAACCACCACTCAAAGCACTGCATTCAAAGCGCCGACAATCACCTTCTGATCAGGTACGATCAAAATGGTTTGGGTTAAGCCAGAATAAATGAATTTGCAACAGAGCAGTTTCACGATGCCGGTGAGAAAAAAGGGTTAGGCTTAAGCCAAACCCCCAAACTGTCCTTAAAACCGTTTAAATTTTAATTTTAGGTCCAATTCAATTTTACATGTGTAAATGAAATAGAGACTCATAACTCGTGAATTACTATTTCACATGGAGCAGCCACTGTCCCAAGTTATGTTGTTATTATGCTCATCAACGTTTAGGCGACTGCGGTGTTACTTGCCGCAATTAAGTACTTAAATTATGATAAAAATAAAATATTTTAAATGATATAACAAGCTTGATTGATTGTCCCGAGTAGTCATTTGGTTGTAAGGTTTGTCCTATAGTTTGGAGGAACTCGGTTCGAGACTTCGACGAGAGAGAAAGAAGATAACAATATAAAGTATTTTAAAATACCTCTCTAAAAAATGAACTTGATTGATTGTCGGTGCATATGCATTAAATTAGTTATTATTTTTATTTGTAAAACAAACCTTTAAGAAATTTAAGAATATAAATTTTTAGTGGATACATTTTTACACTACATCAAATAAAAATCTAGTTCCGTTAAAAAAAACAAAATGAAAACCTACTATTCTTCACATCAATACACTTTATGGGATGATTTGAAATTGACAATTGTGACACGGAAATATAATGGTCTTTTATTAAATGTTAACGTAAAATTAGATTAAATTAATAATATATATTTGCTCCTATAAAAAAAACAATATATATCTATTAAACTACATCCGATAAACTGACTAGAGAAATTTCTTAGTATTCTATTTGAATTGGGTGGAGAAAGAAAAAAGAAAAGGCAGATTTCTGGTAAATTGTTGCGTTCATTATGGAGATTCCATAATGCTCGTATATTTTTGAGGCAGGAGGCCTTTGTGTTTCAGTTAATGGGTATGATTAAATTTATCTCTTTGAAGTAGTTTTTAGAAAACCATGTTGGTAATTGGTACACATGTCTCTTTTATGAGTGAGATTATGAACTCATTTTATGTTGGTACCGCGATAGTGTCATGTGACGGATTTTGACTAAAGGTCTGTTGATTGTGAGGTTATGTTTCTTCTTGTTTGATTGAGGTTGGATGATCATGTTAAGAGATCATATAGTTTTTTTTTTTAAAAAAAAAGGAGGAGAGATTAGATAGTTGTTGTGTGTTGTTTTACCTTTCACGTGGAAAAGATCCTATTGTTTTGTTATCTCTTAGTAAAATACTCAGTGTACTCGTTATTTATATATGTTTGTAGTCTTTTGAAAAATTTATCCTTTTTATTTATAACTAGTGTTGTACCCGTGCGTTCGCACGGGTTGCAATTTTTTTTTATCAATGTTTATAACTTATTTTTGGAATATTTTTTAAAAAGTATTTTTTAATAAAAATAAAAATCTTTTGGAAGTAATTCATATTACAAAGGTGAAGCAAATTGTTATATAGGATGAAGTAGTAGGTTAGATGTTGGTAATCCAAAGACAATATATTGTTATATAGGTGAAGCAAATGTAAGTTTAATGTGAGAATTAATGAATGCAGTAAGGGTTGGTTGTAGAATTAAAGGAAAAGTAAATAGTAATTATTTTGGAAAGTTTTGTAATTATTTCTCTTCCTTGATCTTCCTATTCATTTCTCTTCCTCCACTTGTTAACATTCACATCTCTTGTACCAATATAATGTAGATTCAACAAACAAAATTAATAAATGCAGTAAGGGTTGGTTGTAGAATTAAAGATATAAAGTTAGGAATGATGTTGTCAACACAAATGAAAATTCAACTTCATTGATAAAACATATTTAACATGTGGAGTAAACCACTTGATTATAAAGCATAAAAAATAAAGCTTGGTGAACATCTGCATAAAAGGTCCAACACGAACACACATAAAAGCAGAACAACATGTTTAAGGCATTACATAGGAAGCCAACTAAGGATTGGTTCTATAGACATGAACAAAAGGACTGTTTTTTCCGTCGAAGAACTTAAAACGAATTGTGTCTCCAATCTGAAATGAATTGTTCTTACAGAATGTCTCCCAACCGTTTTTCAACTTAGTATTGAGTGATTCAGAGCTTTTGTATTCAATATCAGTTTTAATAATTCCTTCAGTTGGATTCCCATTACACAGAAATAGGTTATCAAAATCACCATCCCATAGGAAGTCGTTGAAGTCTGGTGGTAGAGCCTGTATATGATAAAACATGTATTATATAAGTGAACAAAAGTAACATAAAATTTGTAGAAGAAAGGAAATTATTAATGTCATTATAATGAAAGTTTACCAATTCAGATGGTACTGCCATTTGCAAATTAGTTAGAGTG
>Ga0315915_1004095_pt1 | contig 18404 bp, 9 predicted proteins | sample MpolbnodulesMG_FD_207738 | JGI IMG/M metagenome (GOLD analysis project Ga0315915, IMG submission 207738) | Medicago polymorpha root nodule microbial communities from Los Angeles, California, United States - branched nodules | ecosystem: Host-associated > Plants > Roots > Nodule | place: USA...
TGAATAATTCTTTACCATTATTTTAAATAAAATTCAAGACAAATATTCATCAATGATAAATATTAAAAAAAGGACAAATATTTGTCTCTTATACATAAAAAAATACACAATAAAATATGGAACAAATATATATCATTGAAAAAAAAAGTTATTGATACACAAAAGCACGGGATAAGACAATCCCAAGTTCAAAAAATAAGACAAGTTGAATTGTCTTTTCTTCAAAAAAATTCTTAATTAGAATTTTTGTTCATAGACTTGGGTACTCTAACCAACATAAATTTCAATTTTTATTAAAGAAATTGAACATATCAAGCATATCAATTTTATTTTTCAAAATTCGCAGTCATCAATAAATATGATAAAATATCATTTTATCATTTTTAGGTTATGTGTCATCTCGCACATATCATAATTTATTAAGTTTTGAGATTCAAATTCTCTAAACACTAATTGATATGAACTTTTGGTTCATTTATCTTGACTGCAGAAAATAAAATTGTCTAATCATATAACTTTGGAATTAAGTCCAAGTTACTCAATTTTAAAATTAAATGCTTGTTCACATAATAAGTTTTGATATGTCAAATATTAAAATCACACAACTTATAAAATATAAAGAGAATTTAATTTTGAACATGCCATCAAAGCGCAGTCTTTTTCCACAAGAGTGCATGGTGAACAAGTATCTCTTTAAGTCTAAGTCTACTCAATCTTATTCAATAGAAATCTGAAATTCAGATTCTTTCTTATTATATGAAACATTTGGAACAGATTTCTCATATAAATTCTAGTTCATCAAAAAACCTTTTCCAATTTGATCCATTCTTTGATTTTTCAATGTTCATATTTTGTATGCAACAGGGACCATTTAGATTGTAAAATTGTCTTTCTTGTTTCATGCTACTTCACATATATTCAACAAATTAAATTTTGGTTATAACTGGAACCATTCAGTAGCAACTCCAAGAAGTGACGGGAAGCAAAACCGCTTTATAGTCCATAACTAAGTCAATAGTTATTGCATAAATAACAAACCGAGGGACATTTAATCCTTCTATCTAAGGTTGGGAATAGGTCAGGTCGGCCTACAGGGACCTACGGCCTGACCTGTTTAAACCTGACCTGGCCTGACCTGTTTATAAAAAAGGTTAGACTTAGGCTTTTGAAAAAGTTTATTTAAGTTAATAGGTTAGGCTTAGGCTATCAAAAAAGGCCTACGAAGCCTGATAGGCCGGCCTATTTATGCATATTATTAAAATTTATTTTTTATTTATATAAAGAAATTGATTTTTATTAATAAAAATCAAGAAAAAAACTCAAATAATGGACTTTTAAAATAGGTTTTGAGACCTTATAGCGATATAGGCTTTTAAGGCCTCATAGCAATATATAGGCCTTACAATGAAATAGGCTTTAAGGCTAATTTGACCTATTTAAAAATAGACAAAGTTGAATATTTAATGACTATAATATTAAGTAGGCCTGTAAATAGGCTTAAAGGCCAGGTCAGACTTTTAAATAGGTCAGGCCAGACTTAGGCCTGCAAAATATTTTGTAGGTCAGGCTCAGGCCTATCAAATGAGACATCACAAGTCGAAAGGAGAAGGACTTGGCAACACAAGTCGAAGGAGAGAGAAGAGAGGGAAAACACAGGAAGCATCAACTGTGGATTTCAGTGTATAGAATGCACTGTGTGAGCTCTCTATTTATAGAGAAAATTTACAACTAATAAGTGAGAAACTTTGGGAACAAGTAATACATTACTTTGTGATTAAATAATTCACGTATTAGATCTAGTACAAAAATATCTCAATTGAGTACCAAAATGTATTATATTGAGTACAAAAATATATTATATTATGTACCAAAATATATCTCAGATCAAGTACTAAAATATATTAGATTGCCTACCCAAATATTTCAGATTGTGTTCCAAAATATTATAGATTGCGTTCCAAAATATTTTAGTAAAACTTGGGGACTAAGAAAACACTTTCTAATAATGATTAAATTAATTATTTAATTTATCATTTCCAAATAATAAAATATATATCAATATATATTTTTCTCTTTAATGCTTATTTCGTTCACTTAATTATGTACCCCTATTAGAGGTACACCCCCACTGTATAAACACTACTAATGTGTGTGTTCCATCCGACGTGAGACCTCCACTTTTTTAATTCACACAACACTAGTTCTGCCCAATATAAAAACTTGTGTTTAGTCTTTTTAACTCAATTTCCACACATGTTCCAACAATACTCTTAGAAAAACATGCTAACGAGCTACCACATTTAAGTTCCTTATAACATAATAAACAAACACAACTTCAAATTGTTTCATAAACATTTTAAAATCTAATATGAGCGAAACAATGACATTTATGCACCAATTGATATTAATACAGGTAACAACAACTGCAACGTATGAGGCTAGTTGAATCCTCTTCAAATTGTGCTCAAGAGCAGACTAGGATGCCCACCGGACTCCCAGAGCATCATCCATTAAAGGCTCCACTTCAATGGACGCCATTTGTGCTAAGAATACTCCTACAAGCATAACCTGGTTGCTATCCAGCTTTCGATTCCATGAAGTAGCTCCTTGGATACTATCTTGCTTTGAGAGAAAAATTAAGAGTAAATTATACACCCCTTCTCTCTTATGTTAAAACATACACTACCCTCCCTTAAAAAGTAAAATTTTTACTCTCATCCCTGTAAGATGTTTTAATTACAATCTCATCCCTTAATAATTAATTATGCATTACATTTTAATCTATTTTAACATAAATAAATATTTTTATGAAATATACTAATTTTGAACTACCATTTACGAAAAATAAATTCATTTCTTTATAATTTAAATGTCAATAATAATTATAAATTTAAATATTTTGCTATTAATTTTATAATTTAGAGTATAAAATTAACTTTTAGATAACCATACTTTATTGTCTTTAGTAATTTTTTAAAATATTTTAATTTTATTTTGGGTTGTTCCATATTTTATAATAGGGTTTAAAACGTATGTTAATAAAATTGTGAATAAAAAATAACGAAAAATATGTATTCAAATTTTGATTATATTAAAATAGACCCGCAATACTATTTTTTCTGAAGTGTGTTAGATTTTTTTTTGCTGAATTATTAGAAATAAAAATTTATTGAGGGAGCAAATTGTAGATTTTAACATAAGAGAGAATGAAAATGTAATTCAAGCTACTCTTAGGGGAGATAAGTGAAATGTTTTCTAATATGTTTTGAATAAGAGGGGAGAGGAATGCATATTTTAACATAAGATGGGAGTGAAGTACAATTCAAGCATCTCTGAGGAGAGGGGAATGTCATTTACTAAAAAATTAACGATGGAGAGATTCATCTGATCGTCACACATCAAGGAAATCCCACCTATTTGGTAGTCTTTCCTATTTGAGAAAACCATGGAGTCTTTTTCCTTGGTGATGGAGTCTTTTTCCTTGGTAGTTGATCGCAGTGCCTCGTTTGAGGGTTTTTTTTCTTCTTATTTCGGTCGATAGAAACTTTAACCCTAAGAAACATCTCAATTCAGTGCCCTTCTTTGATGTCCAGTTCTAAAATTTTTCCAATGGTATCACCTCATCTCAAAGACATTGCATTATATCTTAGTTTCATATGCAAATCATAAACTTTAGCCTAAAAATTAGCGATAGATATTTCAAGGCAACCATATGGTTGTTCCTCACCTAAGATGCATTTCAACACAACCAGGTTTTTGTCAAAGCTCAATGGCCTGCTCCTTAGCACTATTTCCATATTTCATTTTGTATTAAAGTGAAACATGATAAGATTCTTGCCAAGGTCTTGAATCTTCGATGGATTCTTCAATCTCAAAGACTAACCACTCTCTTAAATATGCGACTGTTGAAGTGGTCCTCTGTCCGTAATTTCTTAACCAGGGACGTTTGAAGGACTCATCTTCACAAACCATCATTTCGTCGACAACTATTTCATCTTCTTCTTATCCTTTCAAAAATATGGTTGAGTTTTCTTCTGGTTATCCTCTTGTAGTATCAGAGAACACACACAAGATGTAAATAAACACGGGATAAGAGTTGTTAGAAGCGGAAATCCATGCATGTTAGGGATCATAAAAGTGTTGGGATTAGCCTCCACAAGCTCTTAAGGAAACCCTAGGAGAGTTTGGTTGGAATTAGTAATGTGCTCGTTTTATTTAAGAATGTTGATATTTGGTTATTTACTTCCTCTAGACCTATATATAAATAAAAGTTGAATCAATAAAAAATGATGTAATGACACTGATTATTCGTGTTTTATCGTGAGATAAATATAACTCGAATAAAGATTGTTCTATTCGAAAATCAAATTCAAAATTCAAGCTCTATCAAACAATCCGTTTGCAGTGAAATTTATTAATCACATGAATTCCATCGGTTAATTAACTTACATCAATTTTTGTTGATTTATTTTGTTGGATTAACAAGAGAGTAGTTAGTTACACTTATTGCATAATTTTTTTTTTGTCGGAATTCAAATCTTTTGTATAAGCTGATTTTTGCTTCAAAGGGGAAGAAGAAAGAAAAGGGTTTTAGGTCAAGCAGAGAACAAAACAACAGAGAAAATGGAAGACGGTGAGATAGAAGAAGGTTCAATCGCCATGGAAGAACAAAACGAACAAGCCTTTCCCAATTCCTCAGAAGATTCCAAATCGGATGAAGAATCACCCTACGAATTGCTTCAAAACAGTAAATCTTCCATTGAATCAATCATCTCCGATATCCTCTCCATCAAAAAAGAAGCTAAACCTAAACAACTCCTTCGCGATCTCGTTACTCAAATGTTTCTTCACTTCATCACTCTTCGTCAGGTACCTAGGGTTTATCCAATTTCACAATTCAACTAAAAAATTACAGTTTCGATTATTTTAATTTTTGTTTTCTTCTCAATTTTTTAGGCGAATCGTTCGATTTTGATTGAGGAGGATCGGGTTAAAATGCAGACGGAACGCGCAAAGGCGCCGGTGGATTTCACGACGTTGCAGCTTCATAATTTGGTGTATGAGAAGAGTCATTATCTTAAAGCTATTAAGGCTTGTAAAGATTTTAAATCGAAGTATCCTGACATTGAACTTGTGCCTGAGGAAGAGTTTTTCCGGGATGCTCCGAAAGATATAAAGGATTCGGCTTTGTCGAAAGATAGTGCTCATAATTTGATGCTCAAGAGGCTCAATTTTGAGCTATATCAGGTGAATATAAGATATTCTGTTGCAAAATATTACCTTGAATATTTGGCATTTTGTAATTAGCTTAGAAGAAATGTGCATTGTATATAGGTCCTGTTTGGATAAACAACTTATTTGCAGCTTATAGCACAAGTGATTATCATGATCAGCAATAAGCGCTTATCTATATGAAATTTCTATATCAAAACATAAAACAGTTAAATTATTTTGTATGAGTTATAAGCTGTTTTCATAACCTATCTTGGAGAACTTTTGAAAATAAGCTGAACATAACTTATGAACAATGCCATAAGCTGTTTTCATCAGCTCTCCCAAACAGTCTCTCAAAATTTATGCCAGCAGATAAGCTCAAATAAGCCAATCCAAGCAGGCCTATAGTATTTAAATTTCAAAGAGAATGTGATATTTGTGATATTGGCAAAAGTTTATATCGCATTTCTATACAGCATGCTTTTGTCCTCACCAAAAGATTTGTATTGATAAGCCTGCTGTTGTGTTAGGAAAGGATTGTAGGATAAATACAGGGTTGGCTTGCGTTAATCTATATTTTTCTAGACATGTACAAATTTATATCCAATCCAAAGTTACTTGATAAGTTGATATTTTGTTGTAAAGTTAAAAGTGTGTGTTGTGTGACCTGTTCAATCAAACTGAATGTGGTGTTATATCAGGTTGGTTTGGCTTTAAGTATGCTGGTTGTGCTATTTTGAAGTTTAAAGTTTCTTACTCTCCTTCATTCATTCATCTTTTAGAGTTGTATTGATAATGCATTAAATATCCTTACAATTCTTCTTATATGCAAATTTGTATCAGCGTAAAGAGCTCTGCAAACATCATGCGAAACTGGAACAGCAAAAGAAAATCCTTTTGGAGACTATTGCAAACCGAAAGAAGTTCCTGACAAGTCTCCCTTCACATCTTAAGTCTCTTAAGAAAGCATCCTTGCCTGTACAAAACCAGCTAGGAATTACTCATACAAAGAAACTAAAACAGCATCATTCAGCAGAGTTGCTTCCACCGGCTCTTTATGTGATTTACTCACAGCTATTGGCTCAGAAAGAGGCCTTTGCAGAACCTATTGATCTGGAGATTGTAGGAAGCCTGAAAGATGCCCAAGCTTTTGCTCGCAGTCAGGCCAACAAGGACACTGGTAAGTTATAGCTGATACATGAATTTTAACATTCTTTGGATATACTATATGTTACCAGTTCTATTGCTGCTGGCAGTGTATATTCTGACACCGGATTATATTTTTATATTAACGGTGGATTGTAAGCTGATGGCTCTATTAAGTCCCTCGCCGGTGAACCAGTTAAAAAATACCATTAGATCAAATCTGTGGTCCATAATTGTTACAAATTAAAATGAGAACAACCAAAAAAATTCCACACATAATCTTACTTCCACATCTCTCATATGTGTGATTGTGTTCGTAGGAGTACCAGACCTTAAATCTCTAAACCTATTTTCCATATGTGGGTAAGTCTTCTTCGAAATTAAAAAACCCTTGTCAAATTACTTCATCGTCTCATTGTAAATCAGTAATGCTCAAGTTCCCCTTCTTGAAATTTAAATAGATTCACGGCATCTGCTTCATGTGGGGAATGCTAGATCTAGTGTGAAATGAAACATTTGGGGCTGTTTTTAATAGTAGTCTTGAAGCTTCGTCAGAAATTAAGTTTTTTTTTTCTGCTCAAAGTCGATCTTTCTTTCCATCATGGACAAGCATAGTTCTTCCCCGTAGAGGAGAAGCATGAATAGGAAACTTCTGAGAAAATACAGATAATTTTTATAAAAAAAATCAATTAATGTTTGAAGGAAGTTTTAAGAAAGAAAACAAAAAGGAGGAATGAAAAGGTTTTTTTTTTTTTTTTTATCAATGTTGATGGATTCAATTGTCATTTGGTTAGCGAGATTGCAAGGTGAGAGAGAAAGAAAGTGATGAAGAAAGGAGAGGCAGAATTATTGTGTGCGGCAGTGTAAATATTCTCATTTTTTCTTTTAATAAATATAGACCATTGGTTCAATCTGACAATGATTTTTTTCTGCTTCACCGGTGAGGGACTTAATAGAGCCCTCACCCTAGAAGCCACCTATATAAACATCATTTTTTATGATTTAACTTCAAACCAATGTATCACTCCAAAGGTATTATCCAGGACATTGTTAGCTCTTGAAAGTTATAGATAGTTGTAATGCTAAAATCAAGACAAGTTAAAGAAAGGAAGTTTATTACTTCACTCTGTATGCAATCTTTCTATGCAAGTACATTATGTGGCTCTATAATTTCTCGAGTATTTGAATCTTTTAATACCGAATCTTAAATTTATTTGTTATCTTCTTTGACTCAACTGAAAAAGAAAAAAAATCAACATGATGTGATTTTATTTTTACTACTCAGGCATTTCCACCGTCATGGAGAGCTCCAAATTGGAAGATGATGTTCACGATGATGAAGAAGATGGTCAAAGACGTAGAAAAAGGCCAAGGAGGGTAGAAGTCAAGGAGAGTCCTGACCAAGGGGGTATATTCAAAAGTCACCCACTTAAAATCATTATCAATGTGTATGAAGATGTGTCTTCTGATCCTAAGCCTGCAAAACTCATTACGCTAAGGTTTGAGTACGTGGTGAAGTTGAATATTGTATGTGTTGGAGTAGAAGGATCTAATGATGGTCCTGACAATGACATCTTATGCAATTTATTCCCCAATGATACAGGACTCGAGCTCCCACACCAGGTTTGAGCGCTTTCATGTCATGGGAATGTTCTTCATTTAGCTATCAGCATCTTTGATGTATTCTCCAATTCGTTATTTATCTTCCATTTCTTTCATTTGAATGGTGATGCAGTCAGCTAAACTCTTTGTTCAAGATGCTATGGCATTCAATACTCAAAGAACTTCACGTCCTTACAAATGGGCTCAGCACCTGGCAGGAATTGATTTCTTGCCTGAGGTGTCTCCACTGCTTCCCGCTGACAACAGTGAAGCAGCCAAGAGTGAAGATGTTGTATCTGGTCTCACATTATATCGCCAACAGAACCGAGTACAGACAGTTCTGCAGAGAATTCGCTCAAGGAGAAAAGCTCAGTTGGCTCTTCTGTGAGTCACGGCTCTAGCATGTTTTCAATATTAGAATTTTAGAATATCTTTCATGATGTTCAACATAAGATAATATGTAACTTGATCAACCTAAGATTTTCTATGGCCTTTGTTTTGGCTATGTTTTCATTACTGACATCTTAGTAATGTTTCTTCGTTTGCCTCCCTGTTCTGAATCATTTTAGTGTTTATGCTGCATGTTAGATTTTTTTTCCAGTTCATTTACAATAAATCCATTATATCTCTTAAGAGTCCCTAGTTTATCTTGCTTGTCGTTGCAGTTGGGCATGCTTAAGTTAAAATTTGTGGAATTCTTTGGCTGGCTTACAGGGAACAGCTAGAATCTCTTACAAAACTTGAGTGGCCTCTTTTGTCCTGTAAAAGTGTTCCGTGGGCTTTGCACACTCCCTTGTGCAAATTGGATGGCTGGTCACCTATAAGAGCGCTACCTGTGCCTAGTGAAGCTTCGTCTCCGGCTATCATAGATAAAGAGGAGCATGTTCAGGAATCAATGGATGTTGATGTAATTGAAAATTCCGGTGTCACAAAAGGAGAACTGGATAGTATGACGGAAGATGGCGAGCTTCCAACTTTACTTCCAAAGAGGACCAAGTTTGATCACTCCAAGCAAGCTAGCTTAATTTCTAAAAGCATCATTCCTTCACTTAATAAAGTTAGGTCCCTGAGTTTCAAAAAAGGTGATGATAGTTCTGATTTCTTGCTGGATACTGATAGTGATTTTGATGAGCCTGCACAAGCAGAAAGTGAACATGAACATAGCGTATCTGATTACTGTGCCACAAAGTCTCTTTCGTGGATGGAATCTGGTGCGAAGGAATTTGTCCTTGTTCTTAGCAGAAAAACCAATGCAGATGAAAGAAATGTGAATCTAGAAGCCAAGGTAAAGAAGCATCCCTTTTTATCTACAAAATTTATTCAAGGATCTGGCATTTCCACCTAGATTTTATTTTTTTGACAGATCAAGATCAGTATGGAATATCCTCTAAGGCCTCCTCTTTTTGCGTTGAGTTTTTGTGGTAGACCTTCTGGGGAGTACCATATTGAGAATGATGGATTGGAATGGTACAATGAACTTCGTGCAATAGAGGCGGAGGTAAGTACACAATGGTTCAAGATGTTACTATAGTAAAATCATTAGACTGTATCTTGTGATATGATTTCTTCAAGGAATGGGTCTCTTATAATCACGTTTTTTTGTTCTTGATGGGAGTCTGGAAGCCATTTTCCCCTTTACCATAATGTCCAAAGATAAAAAAGTTAAATAGAAGAGAAGAAAATCACCTAATATACCCGCATCATCACAAATGTTGCTGTTTCCTTGATTTATCCAGCTCACAGTACCTATTAATGTTTTCCTTTCTAAATTGTAGGTCAACTTACACATGCTAAAGACACTACCTGTTAATGAACATAATTACATATTGGCTCATCAAGTGAGTTGCCTTGCCATGTTATTCGACTATTATTTAGATGACGGGTCATCATCTGAAAGGACAAATTGCACTACCTTGGTTGATGTTGGCTTATGCAAGCCTGTTAGTGGTGGGTTCTTGGGCAGATCTTTCAGAGGAAGGGATCACCGGAAGACGATCTCCTGGAAAGACACGAAATTTACTTCCAACTGACCCCAAGTAGCGGTAGGTTCCCTGCTAGGTCTTTCAGAGGAAAAGACCACAGTACCGATATTCTGTTAGGACATTGAGTGCACTTCAAACTATCCCTTGACTTCACATTTAAAAAGCTGGTCTGAGAAATTGCAGCTGCATGGATTTAAGTATGCTAGGAGGAATAAAAAAAGTAAAATTCCTAACGACCCTGCCATGATGAAAACTACCGAGTATCAGCGAGCAGCAGCGATGTTTATAGGTTCATTGTAATTTATTAATTTTACTTCAATGCATCTTTCCGGGTACTGGTATTGTTTTTCACAAAAGATTCCATGATTGTGGTTTATAACACATGCAAGTTTAGACATATCATTGAATTTAGTCTTGCAATTATGCTAGGATGTAATGTCGTTTTTTATATTTAAAATTCTTCACAATTGTAGTTTTTTCTTGAAATACACCCCAATTGAGTTTCCATATCGATCTTTAGAATGTCAATCTTGTTTAGTTAACATTTGGATGAGCATTATCTAATCCAATTTTTCAGTCATTTGAGTTTATTATTATTTTTTGTTTATTTTAAAACATTTTATTTATAAAGCAAAATATAATTTTTGTTCTTATCAATTACAACATTTACGGTTTTTCTAAGGGGATTAATAACGTGTTTGAATCGATCAACAAAAGGAAAACATTTTAGAAATCTACCAAACATTGGCGAATGCATGTTCTCCATTAAAAAGAAGATTTGTCAACAAAAAAAAATCCATTAAAAAGAAGATAAAAATACAATTAATATTTCATTAATTTTAAATTTAAAAAAACTCAATTATGAATATTAGATAAATCACATACAATCAATTTCTCCTATTATCAAATAAACATGACTCTTGTATTAAATATTACTCTTGGAGTCATCAACCTCAGTCACAAACACCTACTAACACATGCATGAACCATCAATAATACATATCTCACTCATTCTCTATAGAATAAATATAAATATTTAAATCATGCATGTCACGTGAGAATAAATATTATATATGTTAAAAATATAAAATGGTTTTAAATTTTAGCTCCTCTTATATTTATATGTGCTCCCTCCGTTCCAAATTATGTCATTTTAACAAAATTTGTTTGTTCCAAACTATGTCATTTTAATGAAGTTTGTTTGTTTTAAATTATGTCATTTTACAATATCAAGGAATCATTAGTGTAATTTTTCTATTATGCCCCCAACTATTTATTACTTTATCTTTTTACAATTCTTTTAATTTATGTTTTCCATATCATTGATAAATGATATTTTTGTAAAACAACTCACAATTACTCTTTTCTATACAACATTAACTACATTTCTTAATCTATGTGAAAATTTTAAAGTGACATATAATTTGAAACAAAGAAAGTGCCTCCGTCCCTATTTATAAGACCCTTTTGGCAAAATCACACGAATTAAGAAAGTTTATATCTGTATTAAATTCGTTTGTAATTACTATAGTTTTTACAATTTTATCTTTAAGAAAGAGAGTTAGTTTATGTTTTCAACATGCTATTTATTGTTGATTGAAGAGAAAAAAAGTATAATAAACAAGGGTATGCATGTAAAGAAATAGTTAATGTAGTTGAAAATAACAAAAAGTTCATATAAAAGAATATTTTTCTTTTCTTTACAAAGGGTCTTATAATTAGGGATAAATATAATATCTATTATCTATCAATTAACTGATTTTTTTTGTTATAAGTAATCGCATAAAATTTATAATTTTCTATTATTTTATGGACAAACATCGTCATCATTAATTATTTATTTGTTTTCTTGTTTGTATTCATCTATTATTTTCTATTTTCTTAGCTTCCTTACTTCATTTAACACAAATGTGTAAAATAAAATACATTTTACGGGCACAAATTTATGAATGTATTACTAAAAGAAATTGAGGCCTTTATGTACGGGTCTTGGGCGGTCGCTCATCCCAACTGTGCTCAGCTCCACCACTCGTGATTAAATCAGATCTTACATCAACAAATAAATCTAAAGGCATTGGTTGGCGGTCTAAATATAAAGACACAATTGAATCAGATTCTAGAATATGAGATTTTTATTTTTATTTTTATTTTTATGGAAGACCGTACACCCTCTAACGGAAGACGATCTCCTGGAAAGACATATGAAAGGCATTTTGCACACTCTCTCACAACGATCTCCTGAAAAGACATGTGACGTAAGTTTCCAACTAGATTTTTCAAATGAAAAGACCACAATAACTAGAAATTAGTATACAATATTGAAGGGCTTTCATTATATGTTACACCAACACGATTTTGTTTACCAATTCATTAGGATAATTTCAAAAATATCCCTCAAGTAACACGGGAGGCTTAAGGAATCATCTTTCTCATAGAGTAGTTTGAATCAGTTGTAATGTTAGAGAAACAATTATTCTTATGGGTTCTCTAAACAAACTGTTCTTATGGATAAACAAACAAGGCCTCAATTTCTTTAAACATTTACTTTTTTTTTAATTTATCTTTTTAAACATAAACAAAATTATTATTTAAGTTAATATTCACTCTTTGTTTATCCATCCATTAGGATAATTTCAATCAACAAGGCCTCAATTTCTTTAAACATTTACTTTTTTTTTTAATTTATCTTTTTAAACATAAACAACATTATTATTTTAGTTAATACTCACTCTTTATTTATCCATCCATTAGGATAATTTCAATCTCAGACTCCAACAAACACGAGAGGCTTTTGAAATCTTCCTCTTCATAGTGTATTTTGAATCAAAAGCATATAAATGAATTCTCTATTTTTCAACCGTCTTTTTGTAAGATACAATATCCAGAAGTATTTGAAAAGTTGTAGATTGCAGGCATACAAGGTATGAATATATAGTTATTAAAATGAGAAGATTATAATCATTATTTAAGCTCTACAAATTAGATAGATGTATCTTTCATTTATTTTGCAGATTATTTTGGAGCGAAGGGGTAGCAAATGCATTGTCTACAAGGACCTACTTTGATTACTTTTTTCTTCTACTTATCTAAATAATTGTTTTGAGCCATTGTTTTGTTCATTCGATGATTAAAAGACATTAATGTGGTATCGAAATAAAATGGTGTGGTTGATGTGGCATTCGTTTTATTTGTTAGTCAAAAAAAGATAACTATATATTAAAATATATATATGAATGACAATGCATCTTATATATTTTGTTATTGTGTTAAGTGTCAACAATTCAAAGCACTATAATATACCACTTTTTGCCCGTGCGTTGCACAGGGCAAAGACTAGTATGTTACAAGTGTGCGCTGTTGTAGTAATTTTTGTTATAATAGATTAATTGTAATCTGTTGATTGCACTATAAAACATTTGTACTGTATTTATCTGTAGAGTTTTTTATCATCACAAGATTTCATGATTGCAGTATCATTGAATTTAGTCATACAACTATGCTATAATGTAAGGTGGATCTTATATTTAAAGACAGCGTTTGAGTTTTGGAAACAAATAAAGTTGTGTTGAATACACAAAAATGGTGGAACCCCATGCATACGCAAGAGCTTTAATGCACTGCCCTAATAACATTTTATACATAAATCCAAATGTGATTTTTGCTCAGCAATGATCATGAAGTTATTGATATTTTTTCTGTAGGATAAAAAGGGGTCATCCCTTCAACAGAAACCGAAAAAGAACAAAAAAGCTAAAAGCCCTCGCCCTCAAATCAGTCAATAAATCAAAAAGAAGCAAAGCGAGGAACAATTTGAATTAGACTGAGTCAAGAATCAGCCAACTTATTTAGCCTTTAAAAGATATAAGAGATCTAGAGTTCTAAAAAATTTGGTCACCAAACCATAACAAGGGTATTAAAAATCAATAAATCTATATTCTCTTGCTCATTGCTAAACTGAACCCATAATATGTCATAATTATTGATATAGTTAATCGGTGTAGTGACTAAGGTCATGAACTTGACAATAAATTACTCAAAAAAAAAAAAAAAAAGAGGTTATATGAATCTGATTTTATTATTGCTTGTGGACAAATTAAACGATTTGCTTGATAGTAAAATATGTGGATAACCATTGGTCCAAACTCATGGATAGTGCATTAAATAGAAGTACATACAAATATTTCACTCACGGGATCAAATCCAGTGAAGGTGTTCTGCTCAAGATTGTCTAACCAATGGTGGCATGATTTTGGACACGAACTGAAACATATTCTCACGCTACTGTGCATATCCTCCCTAACTATGCAAACTGTTAGCAAGACATCAAAGTTTTCGAGTGCTAATCTAAACTACAAAAGCCTCAATCTACAGAAAAACATGTATTTATGTGTATTTACAGAATGTTTTCAACTGCGGAATCATAATCCAATCTTCAATCTACCATGGACCAGTTTGTGTTCTTCTTAAGCATTTTCTCTTGACTTCTCGTTGCAAATTCATCATTTCTTTAACCTGCGATATCAGCAAGTACTAGACAATTCAGTACTAAGGTGGCATCAATTCCTAAATTAAGAATGTGATATGGTCCAAAAATACGTTTCAACAGAATGCAGATATGTAGGACGCTAAAACCATGATTCATGATATCTTGACCTGACTTGGAACTTACTGCACATGTTTCGGAACAAGTGTAAATGGTCCAAAAGTATGTTTAAACAGTAAGAAGATGCCAAAACATTCATAAAATATAGTAGACATCACATGCTAGCTCATAATCACTCCTACTGTTATCATATTGAGAATACAAAATTGTGAGCCTAACATGCTAATATGACGAAACAATTAGAATTGTGACAGTTAGCTATAGATATGCAAAAAGAAATACAAAAGGGTATACTCAAAATTGTGATTTCATGAGAAGGGAAACCCTAGACTAGTTCTGGAAATTCAGAAAGCTTTAATTAACATTCCAGCTACAACTAACAGAAAGAAATGTAACCAAAATATGAGAAAAGCAATCTCAACCAGAAATGGGTTAATAGTAAACCCAATTTTGCTTTTGAGCATAAGGAACTAATTTATATGGTTTGAAATCAATGAGCTAAAAGAATCATCTGCACAAAGGTTGGATTGATATTCTTTCTCTTTTGTAGCTTTTCAAATGGGTTTAAGTTTGGTAACATGATGTTATATCAAAACATATGCAAACTTTAACTAGTGCCCTTAGGCATTAAAAATACATCAAAACATAGATGCGTAAGGAATTAAAAATATGATTAGTATTGTTAATTGAAAACTGTAGCTTTTGAAATTACTAATGCAAGAAAACTTGCTATATACTTATTCATTAAGGGCACTAGTAAGTGAGACCCTTGAACATATTTCTCACTAGCTTTATGCAAAATGACCATCAAATCATTCTACAACCATCAAGTGAATACAAGACAGAAGATAGAAAATGCCATGAGACAAAGGCTCAGTACTAGAGAAAAGCACTTACTACATTCTCGCAGAATATACAGGGATTGGTATTTAATCAAATAAAAAATTAATAAATAAATTTATTTTAATATTTGATGGCATGTGATAATCAAGAGGAGAACCTAAATTAGGCATTAGTTCAAGCAGGTATATTACTGAATCACCACATAACACCAAACCGACCGTTCATAATTTGAACATGACAAGCACACAAAAATGCGTCGATTGGCATAGCTTGTGACCAAATGCTATCTTCACAATGACCTTTGTCAAACCCTCTATTGCTCTTAGTGGAGGGCTGACTAATTAGCATGTTATATGAATGAAGCTATTCATGACTTCTTAACCGATTAGTCACAAAACAGGGCACAAGAACACCACTATGTGTTCTAGTAAAACTAGTGACTTGTACAGTTAAGGTAAATTTAAATGCACGCAATGACTTAAACCAAAAATGAGTGATTTCCGGTGATTTTTGTGAAAGCTGAACTTACTTGATTTTTCTGAAGTTCCATGATTTCTTCCTGCAGTGTTCAAAATAATGGTCAATTAGGGAATGTTTTGATATAAGTGACCTTAAGCCACAAATTCATGTACAAATGAAAGCCTGCATCTTGCTGTGAAATGCGGAATAGCCATAATTACCTGCTTTTTCTGAAGTTCTTCATTCTCTTCTTTTAACTTTGCAACTTCTGCTTCCAATTCCATGGTATAAGCCTGTAATAAATGAAAATAAAAATGTGATCAGAACGTACAGCATATATCTTAACACATTTTTACAAAATTTCAAAACTGCACTTCATTCCCATGTCATGTTCCCACCAAAACCCGTTAATATATGCTTTTGTGGATTTGATGATTATCCAACCGCAGTTATGTTCCCCAGTCAGTTGCACCATTACCTTGTTAAAACCTGAATCCTTACAAATTGTCATGACTGTAACTTCCCAAAAATCTTTCACCTTTCATCAGGTCAGATCGCTATCATATTACCATTCTGCTGCACATATACAGCACGTTCACAGAGGATAAAAGCAGAATGTCAATGGCTGAGTGCTATTCCTTGTACTATAATCATAACATGACTAAAATCACCAACACATTCTTTTGGTTTTTGAATTGATTACATATTCACATATGTTACCAAACCCTATTAATAGTGAACTATCTATTATATTTTCAGAATAAAGAGGAACTCTTCTCACCTTTCTGTTACTAGAAGGTAAAATCTACAGTCTGCACTGACTGACTTTCGATTGTTTCGCTCAGACCAGTACATGGAGAATGCAGTTACAAAATTAAGTGACTAACAAGCACGGCTTGTCATCAATTCTCGATCTAGACTCTTTGTATATCGAGAGGAGTAGACATATATAAGGGAACAAATACTAGGAAAAAATAGTTGTATAAATTAGTATTCTTGAATCCATGTAAGTGTTCATTTGAACAAGTTAAAGAACTTTGATTGCTAAATTTAGATCAATAATCAAATCACAACAACAAGAAAGTAAGTCTAAAAATTTACCTGCTTGCGAGCACGGGATCTAGCAGCTGACTCCCTATTCTTGATCATTCTTCTCTGCCTCCTCTCAATTACCTTCTCCACAGCTCCATTACCTTTCCTCCCTCGCATACCACCATTAAAAACATAAGGAACCGGCGACACAGAAGAAGTATCACCATTACTCTTTCCCATTTTATCACTAGATATTTGGTTAGCCGGTGAGACAGCACCGATTTGAACAGCCCCTGGTGCCAAACCAACCATTCCAATCCCTCCACCTTGCACAAGATTACCATTCATTCCTTGATCAGGAGAAAGCCCTACAATTCCACCTCTCATTCCTTGATTATTAGACAAAGGCATCTGAGTTACATAGTTCAAACCAGGTTGCTTTGGAAATATTTGCTGCTGTTGTTGCTGCTGCTGTTGTTGATGCTGCTGTTGAAGTTGCTGAAGTTGTTGATTCTGATGTTGTTGCTGAGCCTGAGACTGTGAATTTTGCATCTGTTGTTGCTGATTTGTTGATCTAATCCCATTAACATTCAAAGGCAAATTAGTAGGACTTTGAAGACCAACAAGTGGATCATCATTACCATTAATTCTACTACCATTCCCCATAAAGCCAGCAACTTTATTCAACTGCTGAGCCTGAAAAGCCAAACCCAAATTACCATTATTTCCAACACTACCAAGATCAAGAAAAACACCATCATTTGGCTTAGCATCTTCTCTAACAACACCAGCTCTAACCAAAAACTCTTCCAAAGTCATCTCCCCCAAAGTTGGTTGTCTCTGAGTCATTGGTGCAGCCAAATTAGGACCACCATAATCCTTAGAAATATCCTTCCAAACCTCATCAACTGTTTTCTGACTAAGAGTTCGCGGCAGCGTCAACGAACCTTGTCTTTGCAAATGATTACTGATAGCTTCTTCACCACCCATTGTTTGAACCTCTTCAGCACTCCAGATATTCTTCAATAATTCATCCATGTTCATTGACCCAAAATCTTTTCCAGAACCCCCCATACTGTTCATAAATTCATCAACCGTCAGCGAATACACTGACGGTTGCCTCGTCAGTGGAAAATTGCCCGCTGCTATCCTCCCACCTCCATTGCCTGCTCCGGCAGCGGAGGCTCCTGGATCATTCCCAAAACCTTTGAAATTCATTCTTCTAATCACTCCCAATTTTCCTCAAATCTGAACCAAAAAAAACCATAGCCTCATCTAAATCACAAATCTGAAATTACATCAAAATGATTTTTTTTTTCCTTCTTAAAAAAGAACTACAACAAAAAATTGCTGAGCTAAGATTGCACTAATCATAAAAAAAAAAAAACAAAGTGGAGAGTAATTTAAACTAAACATGCATTTTGTTGTTTTAAGGTAAAAACATAAATTGGTGTAGTGTTTGTGTTTGTGATTGTACAACGTTGTAACAAGAGTCTCGAGATTCTGTAATTAAAAAATAGAAC
>Ga0315915_1004097_pt1 | contig 18396 bp, 10 predicted proteins | sample MpolbnodulesMG_FD_207738 | JGI IMG/M metagenome (GOLD analysis project Ga0315915, IMG submission 207738) | Medicago polymorpha root nodule microbial communities from Los Angeles, California, United States - branched nodules | ecosystem: Host-associated > Plants > Roots > Nodule | place: USA...
CTGAAGTCTGGTACTAACTTAATCATTCCAAGTTTCAACTTGAGAATTACTTTTTAAGTTACAGAATAATTTTTAAAGGGTCACAATTCAAACCCCCCCTTCCTTGTGACTATTTTATCTACTTCAGATTTGAGGAAATCAAGAAAGGAGGATTTCTAAGAAGAATACTCCTAGAAGTCCAAACAAGATAAGCATAGTGAAGAAAGGCCTAGAAAAGACAGGCGAGGACCTACTGGTCGCTTCCTCCAATATACGCCGCTCGTCGTGTCTAATGACAGATCCTCGCGGAGTGCGTGTTTGTTGAATTCAAAGATGTAGGAATCAAGTTTTCATAGCCAAATGCGCCAAAGACCGGAGTGGACAAAAGCAAGTCTTGTTACTTTCACAAATTGCATGGGCACACAATTGATGACTGCATCCATCTCAAGGATGCGATCGAAATCCTCATACAACGAGGAAAGTTAAGGCGGTACACCAAGAACTCATCACCATACAAGAAAAACAAGGGCGTGTCTCCTCATCAAAAGAGGTAAAATGATGTTGCAACAAAAAAAAAATCTGAAAGGGAATAAGGCCCTTGAGGTAGCTATGGCAATTTCCCAACAAAAAGACTTCAACGTGTTCCCATAGAACATGCCCATGATGAAGAAGACTTCAACGTGTTCCCAAAAAACATGCCCATGATAAATATTCAATACATGAGTACGTGAGAAAATTTCCCCGCTGCCCTCTTCATCTATGGATAAGGGATTAGTCCAACAACAATGGGAATCATCAAGAGGATATATGAAGAACTAATGAGCATCACACAACACGTCGTCACCTATCTAAGAGATGCAGGAAGAAAACACATCTCCTTTTATGACAACAAATTTTCTAAAAGGGTGACGAACTTCCAAATTCCTTTGCTCGTGCAATCTTATATAGAAAATTTTGATGTCTGATGGATCCTAGTCGATTAAGGAGCTTCCTGCGACATCATGTACAACGATTTGTTTCACACACTATAGGCGACAGAGACAAAGCTTATCCCCTACATTGAGTTTGATCTACTATGTGGAGCTGCTTATATCCTTTGGTGAAGGCAAAGCAAGAAGGATTGTAAAAATCTAGTTCTTAGTGATGGACTGTAAATCCCTTTATAACCGCATTATCAGAAGATCCAACTTAGCCGAAGCTTAGAGTTGTCTCTTTGACGGTTCATCTAAAAGTGAAAAATCATGCTAAGGATGATGTGGTGGCTACTCTGCATGGAGATATTGTAGCTGCAACGAGGCACTTCATGGCGGCAAACAAGAATCAGAGCATTATCTCCCTGCCCAAGACTCCAACAAAAAAGGAAGAAAAAGGAAAGACAAAAATACTCTTAATTCCTTTTTAATTTTTTTTACCACTATCCTTTGTGTTCCTCTCCTATTTCATCATCTTCCTCTCCCTTTTATTTCCCTATTCCTTTTTCTACCTCTCCATTTCATTTTCGAATTCAAACAATTTTTTTTACTTGTTTTTTTTCGTTCTGATCCATAATTTAACTAAACTAGAGATGTGAAAAATCAATTATGTTAATCCTATTCATGATTTTTTACATTTGATATTTACTTTATTCCAACTCATGATTTGATGAATTCAGTTATGTTAATTAAATTGGCAATGATCTTTTCCCGTTTCCTTCTTGTTCTAGGAAACCGGCAATGATCTTTGTGGTGTGCTTGCATCCCCTTGATCATCAAAAACTTAGAACACGGAAATGCATATCAAGCTTCTTCTTCATGGCATCAATTTTTTTTTGTCCATTTCATACTAAAATGATAGTATGATATGTATAAATCATAGGAAACTTCTTCATTATAATTTGCCAACATCAAATTTGGCTCAAAAACTATATGATATTTTTTTTGAGAGGGAAAAAAAACTATATGATATGATATTGTTAACATTATTTTCTCCATCGTGTTGTTAATTAAGTGTAAGGGAATGTTCATTCTAAAGAGTAGACAGACCACACCAATTTGGAATCCGTTCCAACCATTATTAACGTGAGAAACAGGTGTGGAAGAGGAAAAAATCTGGACAATTTTGATTTAAAGAAATAAATAAATTAATATCAAATTACAAAACTGCCCACTACTTAAAACAACTTTTAAAAAGGAAAAGTGTTTTTTTTTTCCATTTCATAAAGGTGCATCATGCTAAAACACACCTTCACAAAAGTGAGTGGGTGTGTTGTAGCATTCCCCATTAAATAACACGTATTAGTTTGAGTGACATTGTTGTATGCTAGTCGTCAAGTTTATGACTATATTTCAACCTATATTATGACTACTTTAGTGAAGATAATGAATTAATTGTGACCGTAAAAAAAATTGGTGCTTGGTAAAGCCCACTGCAAATGCCCTGATCTTATTCTTGCAATTCAATGTAAGTGTATTTAAATAAATTATTTTCACGCAATAGAATTCCAGTGGATATCACGTATTTCCAACAAAATTCACGTATATGATTAAATAAATAATTCATTTACGTGAATTGAGTTCAAGTATGTGTTAAATTTACGGATACCGTATTAAACGAGTTTGTGTATGCTTTTTAATTAAAAAGTTTGTGTATGTGTTAATTTTGAAAAAACTAACACGTGAACACAATTCACTTGCAATTTAAACATGTTACACATAAAATGAAAAGACAGAAAATCACTCGAAATTTCACTTATTAATGGAAGACTTTGTGCTTCAGCCTTTAACTTTTCACCAAGCTTTGTCAATTGTCACCATCATTCCTTCAATGGATGTTTGTGAGATAGAGATATAAAGTTCACAAAATTGCAAAACAATTGTCGGTATTATAATTAAATTTTAATTATCTCCCCCATGTTACACATTCAGCATCAGAATTTTTCTTAGTATGATTGAAAAATGATGAATAACGTATTGAATTTCATTTCCTCTCAATCAATTAGGATATACTACATCTACAAACCTAGAAGGAGTAGAGGTAATTGAACTTGTGAATGTGAAATCTGTTTGGCCAAATGAACTTTTACAATAGGCAATAGCAGCTTGAATAGAGTTGTCTTTTGAAAATCCATCATGAATTGGTGAGTTGTCACATGAAGTTGAAGGAGTTTTTCTTCTTTTTGATCTGCTGAATACACCTCTCAATGCTCCCAAATCCATCTCCATTAACTTTTTACTCTTTCTCAAAGAGGCACACATCCTATCATCTTCCCCCAAATTCCAATGGTTGCTATTCCTTCCATTTGATGGATTGACCAATTCCTTTTGATAACATTGAAAAAATGTTATGGATTTTTTGCTTGAGTAGCTGGTTTGTCTTGGTTTTATGAGTGATGCAAAGAGTGATTTGATTTTTATACCTCGAAACTTGATCAATAATTTCATCATAATTCCATTTGCTGTTGCAGTTGCTGTCAAGCTTGGTTGTTTCCTGATCACATGACAGATCAGTCAATGATTCATACAGAAACTATATGTAGTATATAATTCAATTTGCATTGAAATATTTGATTATTACAAGAATTCTAGCCAGTAGTAAGTTTTGATTAGTTTGTCAAATTAAACAATGATATTTGTTAGTCCAAATGTTCAGTTGCTTCTATTCTTATAGGAATAGCACTAAAGGAAATTGCACAGGCATATCAAATTTAATTGTAAAGTTAGCTGGAGAATAGAAAATAAAGTCACACACACATGCTTATTGTTCTTTCTTGAATGGTTAATCAGAATTAAAGATATACTAACCATAAAACTAGATTTTGAACAAGCCATTCAAATATTTTTTTTGATCAAACAGGCCATTCAAATATATTTTGCTATCTTGTCACATATATTGTTAATCATGTATATTCACTTATTAAAACTATCCTAAAGGTATCCCATAAGTACAACTCGGTTGGTAGCTGCATGGACGTTGTTATGCAGGGGCCTGTTCGAACTCGGATTCCCCACTTCTTCACACTTAAGATGTGTTAGTCTAACCACTAAGCTGCTTGACTGAAAAATAAAAAAAATTATCCGAAAGGCTTGTGATTCTAATTTTTTCCTTAACAAGATTTATGTTCATATCATAATACACCAATATATATTTTGTTTTTTCACATGTTTCTTTCGGGGGAGATAATTATGTTCGAGACACTTTCCGACATAAACATAAATATAGATATTGTTTTTGAACATGTGGTTGGTATACATACCTAGGAGCATATAGGACATCCACATTGTCATACGGAATCACACGGATATTTGTCCCCAATACAGTTCTTGGGCCACAAGTTTGAGGACTTTTCCATGGAAATTCAACTTCATCATTATGGCTAACACCAGAATGCTGCTGCTGCTGCTGCAGGGATATTGGTGCCTGTGAATCTCCAATTTCAGCAGCACTATCAACACTAATTATACTCTCTTTTTGAAGGGAAACAGAAATGGTTGATGAAATTGAAATGCGCAATTTGTACTCTTCCTCTTGTTCTAGCTCTACATCATCATCCATACAATTGTTATTGTTCTCATCTTTGTGAATAGTGGTGGTTACTGCAGTATCAAGTTCTATTTCAATGTATGGATCCTCCTCATCACTGCAATCTAGGATTTCATTCATACTTTCCTCCATAGTTTTATATTTGAGGTTCTACAAACAACATAACTAGCTATGATATATATATATATATTCAACAAATATAACACTAACAGTAAATGACTAATGCACCAATAACACATTATTTTTTGGAATCAAATTTTATATTTCAAACTGATGTAACACATTGAATAATATAGTAATTAGAAATGTTCAATAGCATACATTTGGAGTATCTTTGGAACTTAGAATCAATCAATAACTAGATACAAGATCACACACGTCAGGTTGGGGACATAAGATGTGTCCTTACTCCTTAGTTTATATGTATATGAAATGAAACTATTGAGTCACGGAGTGAATTTAGGTAGCTTCCCGATTTTTCGATATTTGTTTCACAAGAGGCAAAATTCTCCCTAAGTTATGGTCCTCTTAAAGATGCCAAAAGATATACTAAAATAATTAAAGAATTGTAGTTTCTTAATACTATTAACTTTGCCATTTAGTACTCTAGGATGAGGAATTATCCAATTAATAAAGGTTCAAAATTGAATAAGAAACATCGTATCAAATTGAAAAGAAACTAGTCTACATTGGAACCCACAATTGGAAGAGAATCTGCCCTTTTTCTGAAGATCATCAATGATTAAGTATATTTAACTTCCTAATAACCAATTCATTAGTATTGTGGATGAGGCAAAGAGGAAAAAGGGGAACTAATAAGGTTGAAGGTAGGTTTTTAAAAGCATAATGATTAAATGGAATGCGATTATTTGGATTTGACCATGATGAAAATGAGTTTTTTTTTTCTTTTGTGTTATTTGATGGTAGTTCTATTGATGAGTTTTTTTTTTTTAGTGGCCTTCGCCAGGGCTATCTTTTATCAGCGTTTTTTTAATTATTTTTTATTACAGCTCTAGATGAATAATATGTTAAGATTTTTGGCGAGTTTGGACGTTTTTCATGATTTCAAGTGAAAAATGACTCAAAAAAGAGTATGAAATTACAATCAGAATTAGAATTTAAAGTAAGATGAAATCAATCCATTAAGCAATAGAAATACTATCTTCTTCAAAAAAGGAATAAAAATATGGAATAGTATAAAGATATTGTACCAAAAAGAAAGAGTATAGAGATAGAGAAGGTCAAGCAGAAGACTTACGTTATTACTTATTACCATTGTCCTATTGAATCACATGACACATGTCACTTAAATTTAGTTATTTCTAACTCCTTGCAAAATATTCTCTTTTGTATTCATAACAAAATCATCTGACCAAAAATGTCTAATTATGTCTTAGCATTTGATCATAGGTCAATTAACGTCTCTTTATATTTTATCACTGAGACACTAGTCTGACATTAATTTTATTATCAGATTCTCAGCCAATTTATGCAGGCTCATGCTGTGCAACATCATCAAGATGTTAGAATCTTCACATACATACCTAAAAATTCCCCTGCTCAAGATTTATTCTTACCAGTCAGACTCTATTGCAAGTTAAAGACTCCATTGAGGGCTTATGCATCTCTCTTGTCAACTCATTAATATCTACCATGGTTCCAAAGGATCATTATTCTCCCAGAATGACCTCTAATTTAAGATAGGAAAAATTTAAAAGTCTCAAATACTTGCATATCATTTATAGCGCATGACAAATAAATTAAACGTCACTACCAATGTGGCTGAGTTTAACGGAAGAGATTAAACTCCCACAACGCGTAGAACAAACGTTCAAATCCAACTGAAAATGTATTCACATTTAGTGTCTGACATACATCGAATTAGACATTACAAAATAGCTGGTACAAATTAAGAAAGAGCATGGAGAAGCATCCATCTATCAATATTCTTCATATATATATATATATATATGTATATATATACCGCAAAAGCTAATGCTAAAGAAATAAGCATGGCTACAATACAAGGAGTATATTCCAAAATTACAACAAGAGAGATTGACTAGAGCATATGTGGTCAAGAGCTAGAGACAGTAGTGGTGCGCATCATATCTTTAAATTCATGAAAATCAACACGACCATCATGGTTGGTATCAACAGACAAAATCATTCTCTGAACATTATCAATCAAGTTCCCTTCCACAAGTCCAAGCTTCCCTAACACAACTTGCAATTCCTTAGCTGATATGTAACCATCACCATCTTCATCAAACACCTTGAATGCTTCCCATAGATCTTCATTTTGTGTTTCCTCATCATTTTCCGAGGCCACTGCAAAATATGTATCCCCTAGTGACTCATGCAATCCCACGAAATCTTCGTATGTTAGTCCTACGTTGCCTGGCTTTATGTATGACCTGCCACAATTTTTATCAGTATAAATTTCAATTTCAATTTCAAACTTTAATTTTTTTTTTTTGGGTACAATTTCAAACTCTAATTATTATTGTAAAAACGAGCAATAACAAAGTGTTTAAATAGTAGTAGAAGACAAATAAAAGAGAAAAAAGGAAGACATGTATTATTTTGAAATCATATAATCTCCTTAGAGATCAAGCTCAACTCACTTTATTGTTAAATTGTGGTCTCATGTACAATAATAATTGCAACAATAGTATGAAGAATTTTGAGGTCTCTCTAACGACATCATGGTCGCAGTCAACCACTTTTTTACCTAGCATAATTACGACAACCATTTACAATCATGGTAGTCGTAATTGTTGTTAAGGTGAATATTGATATTAAAGTAAAATGCAGCTGAAATTGCATTTGTATAGACCTTAGAAATGTTTATATTGCAACCATGTGCAATTGAGATTATGGACCAAAAATTAGAATGATTTTGAATTGTGGTTGCAGTTGTAGCCACTACGATTACCATTATTGTAGCTATTGTGATGTGTATTGCGTTCGTTGCAGCGTGAATTTCTTTTTATTAGCATCAAATATTATTATTTATCATATAACTCACATATCTCGTATTTTCTCTCTATAACTCACACTTCTAATGGTCCGCAATTTAAAACCATTAGAAGAATCTGCAATTTGAAACCATTAGAAGTATGAATTAAAAATATGAATATAATTGACTACATGGAAGGTGTGGATGAACTAATTAACTCACTTGATCACGGAATCAACCTCTTTGAACTCAGATTCTAATCCCAGCAGGTTGAGTGCCTGGCTTATTTCCTCCACAGTTATCATTGAATCACCATTTTTGTCAAACATGTCAAAGATTCGACGAAGACGAAGCGAGTTGAGACTCTGACTTCGAAGCCGAAACGACTTTGATGGCGATGATAGGTTCATTTCCCCCATTATAATACCCTCGAGCTCGTGCGTGCAGTGATGAATGAAGGGATGGAAAAACCGTGAGAATTGGAAGAAACTGTATTGTTTTATTCAATTTTGTGGCTATTGCAAAAAAAAGTGGAAAAATCTTAATACTAATAAACCTTGTTGCTATGTTAGACCAATGAATGGTTCTTAATTTTGTTCTATGTGTGTGTTGTGTTTATGTTATGTTATGCTATGCTATATTATAAGGGACAGTGCGTGTTTGGTGGCACGCCACAGGTGACTATTTCCATTGTTCACGCTGCTTTCTTTTGAGTGAAAATAATGGTGAACATTAATAGTGGTTATGGGCCTTTGGTTAGTCTCCCTTGACTTGAAATTGTCTATTTTGATTTTTTCTAGATGAAAATTAAAACCTTGAGGTAGAGGTTACCTTAAGAACATGGCTTATTGACTTTTGGAACATGCATCGTGGACTTATTCAAGTCATTCATTAAATTGCATTTAGTTTATTACTAAATTTTTATGAAGGGTAGCTTTTTATTTGTGCATAAGGTTCCATAGAATTAGGACATGTCTAATAAAGAACGCTTATATGAGATGGTAGATCTCTTCGAATTTAATCAAGATCGCGTGTTCGAACTTAGCTTTAGCCTTGTAACATCGTCAAAACTCTCCTGCACACCGCTGCTGCTCTTGAAAGACACTTAATTTATACAAAAAAACCAGGATATATCTGAAGGTTCATTGAATATTTATAAAGATAAATACAACTTACCTACTAAGAAATTTTTTACACCGATAATAGAATTTGAGCCTACTATCTTGCAACATATGAGTCAATTTTTTACCAATTAAGCTAATATAATTGGCCGCTTTCTAGTTGCTTAATTTTTTTTATTTTTTTTTTAAAGAAATCCTAGTTGCTTAAGTTTTTTTTTGGAGAGAAAACACCTAGTTGCTTAAGTTGAAATGTATATATTCACACAAAAAATTGAAATGTATATAGATGCAAGAACTGAATGGTAGGGACCAGGAATTCAAGGTCCTCTCTACTCTCATTTTCAATGAATAATTTTTATTTTTCTTTCTACAAAATGGAGCACATGTTAAGTTGTTGACTAATAATTGAATAGAAAACAGCCCAACCCATAGGTTTGGGACCAGCCTCCCATCGCAAGTGGAAGAATTGAACCATCTAAAATTTAGTTGTAAAATTATAGGAAACTATTAGTGAAATTTTAAAATAATTTATAAGATTTAAAATATTTGATTACATTTGTTTAAATAAAAACTATTTGATTACATTAACCTTTTGATTTAGTCAATTTGGTCTTTGATCATATTAGATAAACTAATATGGTCAAAGAATTTTGTAAACAAAAAAAAATATGGTCGATCTTTAAAAAAATAAAAACAAATATGGTCGAAAGAATTTTAATTTCATAGATCAAATTAAAATTCAGTTAATATATAATTATTTTTGGTTTCGTTTAAGAAGTTAAACTAACACACTAAAATTGACCTCAGGAGAATCAAATATGACACCTTTGACAAAAACAAACTTCAAGATCTAAAGTCAATACCATCATATCAATCCAAGTGGATTTTTGTTGCTTAAAATTTTTAGTTAATAACATAGACAAAATTGTCTATTTAATTAGTGATGACTGTCGCGCGCGCACACGCCTACTATAAAGGGGGATACATTATTTTGGGTGACTTTTTTCACTTCCAACTTTATCCTTCATTTAAACTATCATATTTATAATTTTATCCCTTTTTACTTTATTATTCAAGTTATTAATTTAAAAAATGTTTAATACCCTTAAAATAGGAACAACACCACAACAATAATAATTCTATTCTATAAAAATAACAACTACAATAGAAATTTAAATTATTAATTAAAAGAATAATTAAATCTTATTAAAATATGAACAATATTTAAAACTTCCGAAAGCTATCAAACAATTTTCAGATAATTTGGCATGTCGTAATTAGGGTTATTTTGAGAACAAAAAATGATAGAATATTCGAAGATTCCATTAAGGAGGTTGATGAAGTGGAGAAAATTAAATTGTTGTTTTGGCATTGGGTTTGAAAGAACGAAAGAATACAACTTGTTTGTTCTATATATGGCGTTGGAACCCGAATGATTGTCTAAAGTAGACATGACAACAAAACCCATACCTGTGGTTACCCGTTCGAACCAAATCCAATTTGACGGGTTTCCCCCGTTTTGACTGGGTTTGCGTATGGGTAACGGGTATATAGGCACCCACCTCGAACCCATACCCAAACCCGTCCCGAATACAGAAAATTATTTTATGTTGATATGCCATGTTATTTTGTTTGATAATTGTCGTGTTATAAAAACTACCATTGATATTTAAAGGAGCAACTAAATCAATCGGTCTAACAAATGTTAAGGTGAGCATATTAATGGATGATGCATTACAACATTTCTCTAGGGGTTGCAAAAAAACATCAATTTTTTATTAAATGCGGGGATGGGGATGAGACGGGGATACCCAAACCCGTCGGGGACGGGGATGAGCTTCAATTTCTCATCCCCGTTGGATATGGGTAGGGTAACGGATAAGTATATGAAAATCGGGTATGGGGACAGGGAATGTAAAACCCGTCCCCACCCCGCCCCATTGCCATGCCTAGTCTAAAGAGGTAGTGGCGGGAGAGTGTTGGTCAGGTGTGCGATTGGGGTGATGTTTTGGGTGTGGTATTTTTGGCTCTTGTTGGCGTAGTTATTGTCTATTGGGCGTGGGACGTTCGGTGTCTAGCACCTTTGGGCATGTTTTTCTTTGACTGATGATATTTGTATACAACCATTTGATGAGAACTTTCTCTCTCTCTCTCTCTCTCTCTCTCTCTCTCTCTTATTGGTAAGAGAGAGAGGTAAGAACATACTGTGAATATAAGAGAAAGGGTTGTGCAAAAATTATCACAAAATAGTTATACAAATATCATTTTTTTTCTGTCTTTTTTTTTGGTTTTGTTCATAGTTGAGAGTTTTTCTTCTAGTTTTGGTAGCGGCTTATATACGGCGTCGTTATTTGTTTCCAAATAATCTTATTTATCAACAATGCACTGCAGGGCTTTTATCAACAATGTATTTGGAGGGGGAACATTTTAACTCTAAGAGCAAGGGTGTGTTTGTTTCAAGTTTACAAAATTTATTCCTAGGAATAACATTTCTTGGAATATAAAGATGGGAATTTTATTCCAAGGTATTTAAGAAAAATATGTTTGGTTAACTTTATAATATTCCTTGGAACCATAAAAATAGGGATTATAACTGGTAACTATATAAGAATTTATTCTCATCTCCATGGGAACTTTATTCCCACCCTTTTGCTTGGGAAAATTTTTCTATTCCAGGAACATTTTATACCTGGGAATAAAATTTAATAAACTTGTAACAAACATAGACATATGTATTTCTATCATTTTATTCCCAGGAATCAACAAATATAACTTGAAACAAGTTAACTTACTCCAAATCATGACATTTAATTCCAATATTGATCAATAACTTAGATTAATTGATATGGTAGGTTTTAATTTCGTTATCTATTGAAGTCAACACTCATCACCATAAAATAACAAAACAATTAATGTCTTTTAATTGATTGATTTTTTTTATTCTTCACTTTTTACTTTTTTTTTTCTCACGCTAAAACAAATTGTAAAAGGATTAACAGCAAATCTTATGTTTTTATGATTAGACAAGAAATTGTTTTATGCGTACTCCAAATGACCACAAGGATATATAACATGATTCATTGTCTTTCTTATACATGTTGTTGTGTCTTTAATTACCAGCAGGAACAAGCACCCATACCGGGATGGACTACACAATCAAATGTTCCTGATTGTATTGTATCGCATTTGACCTTTGTTCAATTTAAAGGATATCGAGAATTACCAGATGAGTTGTTATTTGCTGAATGTATCTTGCAAAACGGCACTGTTTTGAAGACGATGAGTATCATGATAGGGTTTTTAAGTTTTGGTGTTAACCCTTTTACAATTTATTTTAGCGTGAGGAAAAAAAAAAGCAAGAGAGAAGAATAAAAAAAAAATCAATCGATTAAAAGACATTAATTATTTTGTTATTTTGTGGTGATGAGTGTTGACTCCAATAGAGAATAAAATTAAAGCCTATAATATTAATTAATCTAAGTCATTAAACAATATTGAAATTAAAGGTCATGATAGTAAGTTAACACACTTACTCTTAGAGTCAAAATACATCTCCTTATATATTTGATCATATTATATATAGTTAAACGTTTTAGAAAAATGGATAGACAAACACGTTAATGTAGGACTTTCTGTTATTAATAAATAAAGAAGAGGTAAACTGGAGCAACCTCCCTCTATGTGTGAAAGAAACTTCAATTACATGTTTCCTTCATAATGTTAAAATCTACTTTCTTCCTTTAACATTCCTGTCTATTCTAATAAAATGAAATTTCAAATGTGCATCTTTTTCTTTATTGTTGGTTTTCAGTATCATTTAAATCTTTTAATATATTTCTCGAAAAAAGTTTTACATTTTCTCTTCCTGTCCAGCATACTTTAAATTATTTTATACTGAATCGATTAAAGTCTTTGAATTTTATTTTTTTTGAACGGCCAAAAAAGTCTTCGAATATATTTTTTTTGAACGGCCAAAAGTCCTTGAATAATAAGTAGAAGTTTCATGTTTAACTTTCCTCTCTGGATATAATATCTCGAGAATCTTTGATTTTTTATATTTTTTTATATTAAAGAATCTTTGATTCATTGAGTAAGGATATGAAGTTGCAATTTCCTTAAAAAAAAATAAAAAAATCATTCGACCTATAAGCTAACTATAACCGATTCCCTAAAATAAAACTAACTATAACTGATTTCTACAATTGACTACAGTTAATTATTTTGTGTGTAGTATCATCAAGGTGCATTCCCCTAAAAAAAAAAAAATCATGAATATGCATTTTGCTCTAGAGTGCTAACTAAGTTTGCACGAGATTTTCTTAGGAACAAACCCAAATTTAAAAAAAAAAATGAACACACCCGTACAAATACCTTTTTATTTAAAGATTAATTAAATAGTTTAATTATGTTAATGATATGACTAATTTAGTTATCATTTAATTTTTTCATTATTGTGAACGTTCAAATAATTAATTTGTAATTGTGCCTATGTAACACTAACTCATCAAATTGATAGACAAATAGTGTAACTTCCATTCGTTAAGCTCAGGTTATGTTAGGATGTTTTTAAATAAAGAATAAGAAGGTTCTTTTACAAGTATTTTTAGCGAAAATAGCTAAAAATACTTAAATAAAAATGAATAATATTTTTTATGACTATTTTTTTGAGAGGAATATTTTTATAACTATTATTTAATTAAATTTTATAATTTGTATTAAATTATAAATTTGCTAATTTTTTCAGTAATTTAAGCATATATTATTTTATCATATTTAAATGTATTCTCTCTTTCAAAAAAAAAAATGTATTCTCATAAACTAATTTTATCTTTTTTGTTAAAACGAAGAAGTTGGAAAGTGGAAATTTTTTTATTAATCAAAGTGATACTAATGATTATTGTTAAAAACGTCGTCAATGAGATTTATAATTTGTAGCTTTAATGTATAAGACTAAGTTCTTACCACTGAACAACACTTCGGTCGTAGCCAAAATTGAAACATAATCTTATTTGTGATTTGAAATGTCAAACCATATAAAGTTAGTCTATTTAAATATCATAGTAAAAATCAAAATGAAACATAATCTTATTCATTTATTTGTTTGTTAACCTATTTAAATATATTTCAAATTACTTATCGGAAGATATTCATAAGAAAGATATCTTTAGATAAGCTTACATGTCATACCATATTTTCATAAGTCTATAAAGCAACTTGAACCGCTACATTTTGCATGTGTGTGCTGATGGACATAATTGACAAGTGCACCAAATTGTAACAAGTAATAAAGTAGTAAGTTTATCGTTCTCTACAAAGATTGTCGTTCAACTTCGCAATTAGCAAAACTTATATTTAAGGGTGAACTTAAAAGAGATTTGAATATGTTTGCAGAGTTTAATTTCCCTACCCAATGCAAGATTAGTTTTGTGATTCTGATGATTAACGACGATTAGGGAATCCTTGAATCCCCATTCGTCTTTATTGGAATTAACTCAGAAAAATATCATATATGTGGTGTCTACTTATGATTTAAGAAACTAAATTTAGAAATTCTTATTAACCCTAACGACAACATGTGTGGTGAGACAAACTAGTTATAATTACCGCGTTACCGGAAGGAAGATTTAGAAATTACGAAGTTTCATACTTAATTTCATTAGCTATAATTAAGAATTAAGCAATTGGAACTGTCATAAACAAAATAATGAATTCGGGATGTCAATCCTACTAATTCTCTACAGATCAATTTTTAAGATTACCGATACATATTCTCAATTGAAAAAGCATTAAGTACATGCAAGAATGAATTAAATCGGAAACAAGAAAAGTATAACTGAATAGAAACTTTATTAATTGAATTCAACAAATAAGAAATGGTTCATCTTAGAACCCTAATGAAAGAGCTTTAATTGCTCATGGTAACATACATTGTCGTGGAACTCTGATGTTTGACCCTGGCCTTGAACCGCCAGCTTTATGAATGAAAAATAATGTGTGCAGGGGTCTCTATTTATAGCATATGATTACTTGGGGTTTGAGAGAAGAAAATTGGGCTTTTTGCACATTTTCTACTTGAAAAACAAGCTATGCGCGATTTTTGCCTGCATCCGTGCACAGGATGCGCATATAGGGGCGCATGAGGCAGCCCCTGTTGTACGAAATATTGCGTTTTCATCCTGTTTCGATCGTTCTTCTGTCTGAAAACTCCTAGGAACTTGAAATGAATTTTTTTCAAGAACCTTCTAATAAGCATTGAACTTCAATCTTCATAACCTTGATCCTTCATGTGATGTATTGATTTATCGATCTACATGATTTCTCACTACAAAACACTCAAAACACCTATGAAGTTACATGATTTAGGATAAAAGTGTGAATTACAACGACTTGAGTGAAAACAATACAATATGTGAAGTAAAATTTTAGGATCAAATATGTGTTTTTCATCGTTGAAAAAAAGTGACTTAAGAGTTTTAGTACCCAGTATGATGAGACACACAAAATATTTTTGGGTTTAGTTCACCACCGAAGCTCTAAGGATAACAAATCTCAAGTTCACACATTGCAATTAGAATCAAAGCAGGCCAGTTTTTGTAGGCTGAATACATCATCCGCGTGTGTTTCGCTATCAGCTACAAGCTCAAGTATATTCTAAAGAGTAACAAATTTGTTTTGAAAATTCTATGCCTAGCCTTGAGGAGAAACTAGAAAGAGCTAGATTGAGTTGCAAGTATACCACATAAAAATTCATTATAATTAGAAAGAAAATAACTTATAATTTTTTTAACTTGTTGAATGTAGTTGCATAGAAATATGTTTGTCGTAATAATAAATACACAAAAAAGGGAATGATTGAGAGATGAAAACAAAGTCACATGGACACAAATTCCTGGTTTTGGGTCAATCTGAATGTGATTTTCCCATGTTAGAAATAACTAAGGGCCCTTTAGCAAATGATCTTTTAAAATACACTGATATCAATTTAATATTATTTTAATATTTAAATTATTTCTAATTGGTTGAAAATGTTGGGTAAGTCCCTCTCAAATTGGAACCACACACAAAAGCAAAAGAAAAAGAAAAAGAAAAAAGAAAAAAAGAAAAAGTAATAATAGAAAGAACAAAAAGAAGAGATGTGTGTTTCAAGATAATTGTTTTTCTAAAATCCATTATTTCCCATAAACACATGAAAATGACCAAAAACACATCAACGGTAGTTAACTACCGCTGACTTATAACTAGAAAACGGACGGTAGTTAATTACCGTTGAAATTTTGGTCATTTTCGTGTGTTTTTAGGAAACAATGGATGTTAAAAAAGCAACACTACTTGTGTTTCAATTGGGCCAAGCCCATGACTCCACGTGACATGTGTTTGTGTGGACTGTGGACATATAAAAGTGATTTTATCCTAGTGTTCAATGAAAATTGCTCTTTAGACGCTCACACACACTTTAAATTATCAAACATATCTACAATAATAATTAATTATTAATTACAACCAGTAATAGACTCCTGCTTTGAATTGTTCTATTCTTAGGTGAACACACAAGAGCGCAGGAGTTGGTAGACTGCAAGAGTGATTTCTCTCTCTCATTCACTCATTGGCAAACATGTGGCTCATATTAAAAGAGAGAATAATATGCATGATGAAAAATTGTGTTTTCTACTTGTGGATGAGATTGAAAGAGATAATAGTATGAACAATGATTTGAGCCCCAATTTACACTGAATACAAATAATTGTCGTTCGACAACGAACTGTAATTAATTACTATTGGAGGGTATTTTCGATAGATTATGGTGTTTGAGCAAACATAGATGTCCAAAGAGCAATTTTCATTTTCAATAAGGTTGCAATATTAGCTTGGAAACAATTGCGCATATGCGTGTGTGGAGAGACATGGAGGGAGGGAGATGAATTGTGGCTCCAATGATGAAAGTGTCTTTAGCAAATGTTCTTTGTTTTGACTGAAAATTAGTATGTTGTTTTTGTCATCAAGTTAGTGATACACATATAGACAATTAGTAATTTTTTTTTAAAGAAGACAATTAGTAATTTATCAAATAAATTATTAAGTGTGTGTATATACGCGCACACACATTTATAAAATATTTATGGGAAATGTTAAAGAGTGCCCTTGGGGCATTTATTAAGAGGATAAAAATAGAAACATTGTATTGGGAAATTGTGAAAAATGAAAAATTTAACTTTTTAAAATCAAAATATTGTTGAATTCAATGTAAATTACTACTTTTGGTTTCCTTAACCATTGCCGTGAGGGTATTAGTTAGCAAGACCCAATATTTATATATATAGGTGGTCAGCAGAAGTTAAGAAAGGATTGACAAACTATCTCAACTCCAAATTAGTACCAGTTATGATGGAGTTGTATTTATATAGTATGTTGTGCGCTAATGGAAGAATATGAAGAATTTTTTTTTTTTAAAGAATTCTAACATTTCCTCATTTTTATGGAAACCTATTCCTTCTCAAATTGGATTAACTAACTTTATTATTTATCACTTTCTATCATTGGTGCTTTTATTCTCGGTCTCATTTATGTTGATTTAATGATGGGAAAAAGATTTCGGTGTTAGACATTTTTGATGGCGATGCCTATTGGTGGGTCCTTGTAACAATATATATTTTGTCGCAAATGATACACCTGAGTGCGTGATGGTGCTCGTCAATGGTGGTTTTGGCGGTACCATCATTATCCTCATGCAAGCTGGGAACTGTCCAGTGACACCCTTATATGATATTTCCATATGGTGTTTAGTGAAGTTTTGTCTTGTTAAGGCAATAGAAATTGACGACAACGATTTTGAGATGCATCTTGGGGTTGAAACTGTACAAGTACCAAACTCTAACGATGATTCTGATTACTTTAAAGTTATGATTGATGAAACAATAATCCATTCTTCCAATTTTCGTGCCCACCGCAACTTTCATACTTCACTTCTTCTCACATGTCTCTTGGTTTTGAGACCTTATCACCACTCACCTTACCCAAAAATTTAAACTTTCCTCAATTGTGTTAAAAGTGATGTTGGATATTGCCATTAATTGTCCAAATTGATCAATGGTTCGAGCAATCAGCGACACCATATCTATGGGATACAACACCATATGACCTAAGTTGGTGCTTTGTTTGTGCTAAAGTGCTAATTACAACCTTGAGGACAAGATTGTTGTCGATGGATGGAGTCCAACCACAATTTCAAATGCCTAATTTCTACATTTGGTATACTAACATATGTCATATGTAAAAACGTTTATATGTTTTCTAATTTCTAGAAATACCATCTGATTGCCAATAAATAGTAGAGGTTTCTATACTATAACTGAATTTCATTTTGGTTTTACTAGGAAATAAAACTCAAAATGAATTTTTTAAGTGTCGAAATAGAAAACAAACTCTTAAATATCTATTTGTCTTTTACAACGGTACAACTCAATTTGAAACAAACCAAATTATTCTTACAGACAAATTGAAGTCAAGCATGAAAGGATTTCACTACAGTAAAGAAAAAACAATATGGAATCAGATGCAGAAATAAAGTCAAGATTCGTAATCCTCATGCAGTGAAGAGGGTCATAAAACCACATAACATGTTTCAATAGTCACAAAGTCAGAGTATGCCTAATATATAAAGTATAAACAGTACTCCTCAAAATAGAATTCCCAAAATTTTCAAAACCAAAACAAACTTCTAATAGGCAAGCACACAGAGATATATATATATATATATATATATATATATATATATATATATATATATATATATATATATATATATATAAAAAAAATTGT
>Ga0315915_1004098_pt1 | contig 18396 bp, 7 predicted proteins | sample MpolbnodulesMG_FD_207738 | JGI IMG/M metagenome (GOLD analysis project Ga0315915, IMG submission 207738) | Medicago polymorpha root nodule microbial communities from Los Angeles, California, United States - branched nodules | ecosystem: Host-associated > Plants > Roots > Nodule | place: USA...
TTTAAATTATAAATAAATGAATTTATTTTTCTTAAATGGTGGTTCAAAATTAGTATATATCATAAAAATATTTATTTATGTTAAAATAGATTAAAGTGTAGTGCATATTTAATTATTAAGAGATGGAGTTGTAATTCAAGCATCTTATAGGGGAAGGGAGTGTAGATTTACTTTTCAAGGGAGGAAAATGTATATTTTAACATAAGAGGAAATAAGAGTGTAATTCAAGCATCTTTGAAGGGAGGAGAGTGTAATTTACTCTAAATCTAATTATGTGTTGTCATACCATCAAATGCTTGTGTAAAATAATTATACACATATCATATTAATTAAAAAGTTTAATGATGGCAACCAACGAAAACATTTAACTTAAAAACATTACTTGATATGGCGATTCTCAATATTTTAATTTGTTGCGTGTGAAAAATTGTTTTTTGGAGGGTCAACCACCACCATTAAACTTCTGATTAAATTTTAAAAAATGTTTTTATGTATTGATAAAAAATAAATTGAGTTAAGTAAAATAGTTAAAAAAAAAAAAAAAACTGGTGTTGAGTAGAGCGAAAGTGAAGAGAACCCGATTCAATTTCTGTGCTGAGAAAATACAGCGTCATAGCCATAGCCATAGCCATAGCATTTTTTTCCAGTTTCCGATCAAATTGAATGCACACAAACCAATAACCAATCAAACCATGTTGTGGAGTCTCGCCGTTGCTCGGAACAAAACCGTTCAAGTTTTCCGGCACATTCTCCCTCTCCTCCGCCGCCGCAGCTTCTCTACCACAGGTCTCTACGGCATCCCTCATTTGAAATCCCCAAAAGGTTTTCAATCTTTCGTAGATGAAGCCATTCAAAGGTATCAAATTCATTTCATTCTTCTTCCTCTTAACCGTTTCTGTTCTGTTCTGTTCTGTTGTATTCTTATTCATCTTTTTCTTTTCATTTTTTCAGGTCTGGAGAACTCGTTAATTACATTTCTTCAAAGCCGTCGGCTTCCGAACTCATGCGAGCAATGGATGAGATTTCAGACACTGTAACTAACTTCTTTCATTCATTACATTTTATACACATGAATCCAATCAAATCATGTCATTTCCATATTTTTAGAACTATAAAAGTGATATAATGATGTAATTTGATTGGATGCGTGTGTAAGAAAGTTTTTTATAATGTCATTAATTTAAAATAGAAAAGTAAGTCCCTCCACTCCAAAATCAACCTCGCAAGCAAAGCCTAAGAGTTTGTTTTTCATACACTTACAAGGTAGAAATGATACACTTTCAGTAAGTCGCAACCATCCATATAGTACTTTTTGAGTAGTTAGGATAAAAGTTAAATGTTTGTCATGATATGATGATTATGATTGATTCTAGAGCGGTAAAAACTCTTCACAATGGCATCATATATCTTTTCTTTTGAATTAAACTACTTATTTTCGTTTTTCTTGTTTTTTTGAATTTTTTTTTCTTATTTATCTTAAAGAGTTTAATGTTCATGCATCGTTAATGTAATAAGGTTTACACTATCAGCAAATCACAATCATTCATATGTTAGTGTGACTTTAGAAGTAGTTAGTATAAAAGTCAAACGTTTTTAATGTCAAGACGATTATGATTGATTGGCAGTGTAAAAGCTATTGATTTTTCTTGCCAATTATATATCTTTATTAGACTTACGTTAATTAAGAGAGTTCGAAGTGAATGAGTGAGTTAATGAAAAGTAAGTGTATGTTTGAAATCTGTTTATTAATTGACTAGTGGAAAACTAGCTTAAAAGACATGTATAAAGTAAGAGTAGTATATGCATATAGGAAGAAGAGAGCGTGAGTCAGTTACTGAATAGTGAGAGTCTGGTCCTGTTCGGATAAGCATATTATGTTGCAGCTTGTAACATAAGCGTTTATCATATAAGAGCTAATGTATAAACTATTTTTATAATAAAAGATAAAATAAAGTCAAACTGTTTTTGTATAAGTTATAAGTTGTTTTCGTAAGCTATACTGGAGAGCTTATCAAAATAAGCTGAAAATGTCACAAGCTGTTTTCATATGTTCTCCTAACATGTCTCACGTGCTAATGTCAATAGATATACTCAAATAACCAATCCAATCAGACTGTATATTTGAAATTTGTTTATAAATTGATTAGTACAAAACAAGCTTAAAAGACATGTTAGAAGAAGAGTAGAATTTGTTTTGTAGTTGTTACTTTTAACTATTTTATTCTATTGCATTGCAATTACTTTAGCTTTCTGTTTTTGATTTCACAGGTTTGTTCTGTTGTTGACTCTGCTGAATTGTGTAGGCAAACCCATCCAAACAGGTCCTTTTCTGCAATTTGTTATTATAATTTATTTAAATCTTTTTTAGAGTAAAGACATAAACTAATTTTCGAGAAAAAACACAGATCTACTTGGTCCTCAGAAATAAAAGTGTGAATTTTGTCATCCAAAATCTCATTTTTTGATCAAATCAATTATTTTAGGATGATTTTTAGGGTTATTTTAGTCCCGGTTAGAGACCATTTTGACTGTCATTTGCGATTTTAGAGGACTAAAGGGGTACTTTTAATTTCTAATAGGTGAAACAACTCTTCTTGCTTTTTGTTAATTGATTTATGTTCGTAGTTTCTTGTGTAGTGATTAGCTTATAACTTGTTTTTCTTTCTTATCTGATAAATCAGGGAGTTTGTTGAGGAGGCTGACAAGGCAGCGATGAAAATTAATGAATATCTACATGTGAGGTGACCCGTGATTAATTTGTGTCAAGGATTTTGATTTATTGGTTAGCTCTTTCCATTTCCTTTGGCATCCCTTGATTGGTTTAAGATAGTTAGCTGTAGCAATTTTGTTAACTTCTGTTGCAGTTGGTTAAGGTCTGCTACAACATACTTTCAGTTGTATCTTGGCTGTACTGCAATGATGTTACAATGTCATCAATATATATTATGATGTTTTAAAGTCAGCATTTTGAATCTAAAATATACATTTTCTAAGAGTTAAAAGTTTGAGTGGATTAAATTCCGAAACATAAGTGATTAGAATGCGAAAATTATTAGTATTTTGGACGAGAGGGAGGAGACGGGAGCATAGACTGAAAATAGGATATCATATCATATCATGTCAAGAATGAAGTTATGTAAATGTCTAATGAGTATTTCCTCTGTTTGCTGTATAGTATCTGAACACAAGCCATGATGTCTATGATGCGCTGAAGAAAGCCGAGCAAGAATGTCATATGCTTTCGGCAGAAGCTCAAAGGGGTATTAAAAGCTTACGTGTTGAAATGGAAAGGGGTGGAATTCATCTTTGCCCTGGTAACCATATTATTCAGAATACCATGTTATGTTCTCAAAAACAATGTAGGGAACCTTTTCCTTTGAAAACTTTTTTATATGAAACTATTTGTTTGCAGAGACATTAGATCGAGTGAACAAACTAGATATTGGAATTTCTCACCTATGTAGAGAGTAAGTATGTTTATAACTTATATTTATGGATTTTTTGAGGGGAAGAACTTACATTTATGAATTGGTTGGCGCTTCTTTTGCCTGTTAATGAATAATTTGTTTTTATTGGAAGCAGTCTGTTTCTCAAACATTCTGTATTTCTATTATTTTTGAACCGTTGGTTTCTGTGGGTAAACAGGTACCTTGTAAAGAAAAAAGGTCCTTCAACGCCACACAGTAAATGAAATAAGGATTACATGATCGAAAACTTTGTGCTAAAAAAATGTAATACATCGATTCACATTAACAAATTTACTAGACATTGAAATTCCTCGTAAATGTTTAGAGTAGCTAAATCTTTGTATTTGTGTGATTTATCAGCAGTACAAACCACAAAGTTATTCCACACTATGTGGGGGTGTATGCATTGGATTAGTTGATACCATTGGGCAATACAAAAAAACGTCCACGGGGCAGGAAATTTAGGGATGATGTCAAGTGTTAGAATGGCACATCAACATGCTACATAAGCAATGTTTTACGGAATATTTCACCGTTTTAGTTTGAAGGGATCTAATCATGAAATTTGAACTAGTAGGCTTAGTTAAAAGTTTTTAATCCATAAGATCTTAATTTAAAGTTCCATCTGTGATTTCTATTGCATCAATATTCATGACTGGTGCTCCCAAAAGCAAGTTATAACATGTTTGAAGTAGGCTTGATTTTTATCTGTGCATTTTGTTTGGTTTGGTTTGGCTTGGTTAGGTACAATCAAAATATTGTCATAGACCCAGGAACTGTTGATATATATCCTGCATCTCGCATCCCCAAAAATTTGCATCATCTTTTCAAGCCAATCTATAAATCGGAACCTTTAATAACTAAGGATATATCAGAGTCCAAGGACACCGTAAAAGAGAAGGGATTTCGAATTACAACTGATCCACGAACTCTTGATTCTGTGCTGCAGTTGTCGTCGGATGATGAGGTAGATTCTATTCAATAATTTTACTTTGGTATGTTCAATCTTGTAATAAGGAATTAAGGATTAAGCATAAGTTTTGTTAATGAGTTTCCTGTAAATTAAAGTGAACTAGAAAAGTATTGGGAACCAGGATTTGGATTCTTTCCTGTATTTCAATAACAGGATATGGTTGTGTAGAGGAGAGAAAATAAAAAATTATTTAATTAACTTGCCACAAAAAATATTTAATTAGATTAATTTTGCTGAAAATGAAATTGTATTGGTTTTTCTGTTCAAAGGTATTTTTGTCATTTAAAAAATTGTTACATTTTTCTCTTCTCACTTTTTATCCAATTAAGTAATGGGAGAGAGAAAGATACTTCTTTCTCATCGATTTTGTTCACCTCTTTCTCTTCTCTCACACGGGTTATCTCAAAACTAACCAGTGTAGTAGTGATGAATGTTGTAGGTTAGCAGCTCAAATGGGCCTATATAATGAACTCGTAATTTTTTTTTCCGCTTTGAACTTGAATTGATTTTTTTGTTCTTTTCTCTGCATCCAGATTAGGAAAATGGTATATATACAAGCAAATTCTGTTCCACATGCAAATGTTGGTGTCCTCAAAAGGCTTATATCTGCTCGACATGAGCAAGCTCAGGTCTGAATCATCACTTGGCACCCTGACTCTTTTTATGCCCTTTCTTTGGTGCCGCAGCATAAGGCTCTGTGTTGTCTGTTTTATTCATTCTTTGTTACTGTTTGGTGTACGTGATTTCCAGATCCCAAACATACATTGGATATTTTCTGTTTTTTCCTTTCGTGGTAAAAGAAGTTTATTAATGAAGAAAATTAAGCTCATAGAAAAAGGATTAAAAATCCTCTAAGAAATATAAAACAAAGATGGCTGGTAGAAAGCAGGAAAATATAGGTAGGATCATGTAATTATGGAAGTTAGAGTAACTGTAATAAGGGCCTGTTTGGATTGGCTTATTTGAGCTTATCTTATGGCATAATTTTGTGAGCCTGTCAGGGAGAATTTTTGTGAGCTTATGATAAGACCAAAAAATACAATACAGGAATGCTCTGTAGTTTACACACATAAATTTCATTACTCACCTGCCGTGTCTCTCCCTCATCAAACTGAGGAAAGCTATAGGAGATTGGACTTTGTAATAAAACCTGCCAATCCCCCTACGCGTCTGGGAAAAAACCTCTAAATAGATCATTAGCAGAACGCCAAGGGGTGGTTAAAGATTTAATTGTGTCCTAAATGAAGTTTAGAGTTGAAAACTGCCCTTGAAAATTCCCACACATCTCTCATGCAATAAGCATCAGAGAACTGCAAAAACATAACAATGCCGCAACTTTAGCCTCTTTTTGCAACCCAAAACTTCAATTGAGAGAAACAAATGCAATTTCTTTGGAAAGAACCAATATTCTCTAAAAGTCCCAAACAGTTCATGCCAAAGAAAAGTAGCTGCAGAACAGTGAAAAAAGAGACAAGCACCTGGTAGACAAAGCAGTGAGAGGTATGTGCATCTGTAACATGTCATTAGTGTTAGTCCTGTTGAGAGCAACAGTCCAAATAAAATATTTGAGTTTTGAATTTCCACATGGGTTTGTCCAAGATAAATCCATGTCTATCAGGAGAATTGATGAGGAACTAATTAGGATTCAGAAGAAAATACACCTAAGGAGTCAAGAGTCCACATTCTTTTACTAGTATTAGAAGAAAAGCGAATCAACTCTATCAAAAACAAAAGAAAATGTAACTCACTAGCCTAATTTGACATTTGTTCAAGAATTATGAGTAGGTAAGGTTGGTTGATTTGATCAAAATCTTGATAGAATTTCATCCATGTTGACTTAAGTTAATAATTTTGACTAGTATTTCCCAACAAAGTTTATTGTTTCTTCTATTTTGACTTCATCACTCATTTATTTTACCTTCTGATTATTTGATCCAGATACTGGGGTGTGGATCTTATGCAGAACTTGCTGTTAAGTCCAACATGGCTTCATCACCGAAAGTTGTGATGTCATTTTTACATGAAATGAGCAAGATGGTCCAGGCTAAGTCTACAGAGGTATAGAATATGGATTCCTGCTAGGCATCCTCTGTTGGGAGAAAAGGTATTATAGCCATAGTGGCTTGTGCTTGTAACTGAAAAAAATGATCTTCTTTTTTCCTTACAAACTTAGGAGCTCAACTTACTTACAAAATTCAAGAGAGAAAAATGCGGTCAGAGTAATGGAGATTTAAGGCCGTGGGATGAAGCCTATTACACGACAATGATGAAGTCATCTGTTTATAAATTGGATTCTTTGGTACATATGATATACCTAATGTTGTGTTTGTCTTTATTAAACACATGTTTGTCTCTCACATAAATGCATAAAAATGTGTGCAGGTTGCAGCGTCATATTTTTCTTTGTCAAACTGTATTGAGGGTTTGAAGGTTCTGGTGAATTCATTGTTTGGTGTTATCTGTCACAGAATCCCTCTTGCACCTGGTGAATCTTGGGATCCTCAAGTGCTTAAACTGTGTCTTCATCATCCTGAGGAGGTATTTAGTGTAGAAATCTGTGATTAGAAGTGAATTTGGATCCCTCAAATAAAACTAAAATGCTGGGATAGAAATACTTTTAACTCGGACAATGATTTTCTGAAGCTTTCAATTTTATATAAAAATTACATCTTTAACTATTAATTAATTCAATAATTGAGTTTTGGTCCAAAATTTAGTAAATTCTGTGGAAGATCATTAACGAAATAGTCAAATAAACTCCTAGTTGGTTGGCCCATTATCAGATGGTCTTCTGGTGGTCTGAAAAAAGAATGTCATCCTTCCCATCCAAATCTGCCATTTTCTTCTGTTTGCTTTTATTCAGCTTCAAAGCACTAAGACTGAAGCTTATTTCAGGGTGACTTGGGATATCTCTACCTCGATTTGTACTCAAGAAAGGGGAAGTATCCTGGCTGTGCTCATTTTGCAATTAAAGGGGGTCGCAGAATTTCTCAAACAGAATACCAACTTCCTGTATGTGAAATTTCTCCATGCCCTTATGCCTTTTCTTTTGTCACACAAATATGCAGTTCCTTTTGACATGAGTTTTCATAAAGATGTTGTATTAGAGCTAAAATACATACAGATGGCTAATTTAGCTTAACAACGGGCTGCAGAATTCCCCTTTATCCCAAAATAAGAGTACCCAACAGCACTAAAATGTGCTTCTTAACAATATAAGAATCCATTAGAAACTGGTTGTGTAGGTATTAAGAGAGAAGCATTCTCTCAAATGCATAGTGGCACTTTTTGCATCTGATTCAAAATAACATATTTTAAGGCATAAGTGTTCGGAGCACTTAGATAGTAAATTATTCTTGGATAACTCTTGGTAAATATATTGTTAGCTGTTCAGATTTTCTAAGTGCTATGTATAATTGTTCAATAAATGTGATTTTCTTCCAAAGATGAAAATTAGTGCTCGTCTTAGACTGTAGCAGAGGTAAACTGTTTCTTGATTCTGATAATTTTGCAGATCGTGGCTCTTGTTTGTAATTTTTCAGGATCAAGGAATCCATCAGCGGTAAGGCTTAATCACTCAGAAGTGGAAACCCTATTTCATGAGTTTGGACATGCTCTTCATTCACTACTTTCAAGAACGGTATTCTCTTGAACTTTTCACGCACAAATTGTAGCTTTACAGAATGAGGATAAAGCTGTATAAAGCGGTGGAGCCAGATAGGAACATTTAGGGAGTTTGAGTTGGTGATGGAAATTTGACAATTTTAATGTTGTGTAAAAATAAAGTTTTCAAAATTAAAAACTTTTTCTTTTCAAATATCTCTACAATTAATGAGTTGGTTTGAGTGGAAGAGGAGAGGCTATAATCCTTTAAGCATATGGTCTTAGGTTTGATCCCATGATATCCATCTCTACCCTATCGAGTCAGTGTATACTCTAGGAAACATAAACACACACAATTGTTGTCAACAAATTTACAAAAGGGAAACTGCTTCATCTTGAAGACCATATCGACAAATATATGTTTCAAGAATTATCAATATGATGTTTATGTTAAGTGAGTGGTTTTTTGAGAACATGCAGTATTTGTTTCATTATCAAAAGACTTTTGAATTTTTTTTTTTATTATAATAATGAAATAATATTTAGCAAAAAACAAATATTAAATAATGAAGTAATATCGAAACTAATCTGAAGAGATACTCTAAAATAATACACTAATCCTAGGGGATAAATTAAAATACGTTAACATAACATCTAGATATATCCCCTCCAAAAAAAAATTCTAGATATATATAAGATGTTTATATATTTTAAAACTCGCCCTAAAGCTAAAGTTTACCAAGCTTTTACCTTTTTACTAATATACTCTTTATGGCGGAGTTTTGGCCTTCCACCATTGACAATATTGATGTATGTGTAAAACATGTGAAGTTGTGAACGTTGTTGGTTTATCTCTATTAAATTATTTATAGAACATGTGAAACATGATAAACTATTAATAAAATGTAAAATATAGCAGCCAAATATCTTCTGATCAAATATTCTAAAGATGACATATGAACATGATTTAGGGAAATGGTGTTTAACTTTGATGACATTGTTTAAATGAATTTTGAAATTGTAATCATGAGTTGTCTTGCAAATTACCAAAATTTTTAGTAAACCAAATACCATCACAAGCAATTAATGAATAATGATTTACTTGATCACAAAATGTTTTTGAAAAAGGTTACTGTTGTTACTTTTGTAATGTGATGCTGGCATATTTTCATTGTAGGACTACCAACATTTTTCAGGCACAAGAACGGTTCTGGATTTTGCAGAAATACCGTCGAACCTCTTTGAGTGAGTCAAATTTTCTTTTGCTGATCTGATGAGTAAAATGCTGCAAGAAATGCACCCTTTTAAGTCTTTACCCTAAATCAAGGTGGCAAATAAAATATTAGGGGACATAAGGATAAAATAAATGTTGGCTTAAAACATAATATAAACACTCATATTAGTGTTTAGAATACATTTATAAAAATAACTAATGATATGCCCATAAGTTGTTTTTAGCTTATTTCAATAAGTCCCTAAAATGGGAAGCTTCTCTTAGCCTCTGCACCTTCTGCTAAAGCATAGTACATTGAATAAGTGTTTAACTAAGCTTTCTAGAATAGCCTAAGCTTTTAAGTTCTTTTACTCAAGTGCACCCTAAAAGACGTGGTTAATGATGGCATACAAGGGAGGGACAGAGACAATTTCTAGCCACACCTCAAAAAGTCTTGGTTACAACCCTAAATGACTAAAATATCCATAAAATGAAATAAATTTGCAATTGTATTGAAAGTCACATGGCACTCTTAAACTGTGTTTACACATTCTTTGTACGTCAACTGAGTTTACGTAGCCTGCGTAAACTGAGTTTAACGTGTATGTAAACTGAGTTTACATATTCATTGTGCGTAATCTGAGTTTATGTAGCATGCTTAAATTGAGTTTATGTAGCCTACGTAAACTCAGTTTATGTATTTCTTTAAGAATCTGAATTTTGAGATGTACATAAACATAGATGTACAAGGGAAATTACATTTTTATCATTTAATTTCAATGAAAATTGGATCTAACTGGAAATTTTTGGTGTAACTAGAAATTGTCAGGGACAGAATTGGAGTTTGAGAAAACTGAAATGTTCAGGAACCAAAATAGGGATGTAGATAAGTTTAAAAAAAATAAAATTAGTCCCCGTTAATTGACAAAGGTTTTCTCCAAAGTCCCTTTGGAATTAACATCATTCTTAGAATCATAGAATTAAACTCATTATTAATAGGATTTGAATTGGCAAATCATATTAGTTACCATATATTTTATTTATTCTACATAGCAATATATATAGAGATGCTTGCTGTGGTAATGATTTGCTAGATTGTGATTAACTTGATATTATTTTTGGCGCACAGATACTATGCATGGGATTATAGAGTTTTGAAAACATTTGCTAGACACTATTCAACGGGTGATGCAATCCCTGAGAAATTGGTCGAGTCACTGCTGGGTGCCAAAAATATGTTTGCTGCAACTGATCTGCAACGTCAGGTGTTTTTCCTTTTGTTTTTCTTAATGCCTATTTGGGGGAGGACTGGATGGTGTCTTAAGTCAGCATCATCCCATAGTTTTCTATTTATTAAAAATAGAATTAACATGGTATCACTGTACTTTCTGTCAGATCTTCTATGCCCTAGCTGACCAGACACTACATGGTGAGCAGCCACACCCTCTTGGTGATGTTAGTTCTGTTCTTGCAGAACTGAAAAGAAAACATACCAATCTGGAACATATAGAAGGCACACACTGGGAGGCCCGATTTAGTCATCTCCTTAATTATGGCGCAGGTGAGTATGAAATTTGAACTTTCTCTAATCTCTCTTGAGCTGTATTGATGATTTTGAACCTACTGATATGTCATTAAGTTCATGTTCCATTATATCAAGATATGCTAACTTTTTGAGAAGGATAGAAATCTTTGGTTTTCTAAATTAGAGGTTTAGATTATATCTGGAGATAGTTGATTTTTCCTGGACAAACTGCTTTTACGTGTAAGCTTCAAATGGCTGGACATTTTGAATTTAAATTTAAATATGGATCAGATTCTACTTCATTTTAAATAATGGCAGAGGTTTTGTACATTTATAATTATGGTAGTATTAACTATCCTATCGATGCCACATAAACAACCAAAATCTTTTGGTCCGAGTGTTGTACATAGATTTTACTTTGTTTAACCAAAATCCCGAGATCAAGTCTTTTGAACGGAAAAAAAATGAGCATTGAGAGGGCTTGATCCCCTTCTAGAAACCAAGGGTCTAAACCAAAAAACAATTGCCAACAAAACATGTTAAGCTGCACAACTTAAAATTCTTCATAATTGAAATATTAGTTGTAAAGTCGATAATTCTTCATACTTGTTTTCTCCTTTGTGCAGGGTATTATAGCTATTTGTATGCCAAATGTTTTGCTGCAACTATATGGAAGAAGGTTTGCAAGGAGGATCCGTTATCACCAATTGCAGGCAATGCTTTAAGAACAAAATTCTTACAGCATGGAGGAGCCAGAGACCCAGCTGTTATATTAAATGATCTAGTACCTGATGGTATATATAGGTCTTATAATGGAGGGATAATCCCTGATATTTCAAGTCTCTGTGAGGAAATGGAACTCATGGAAGAAAATCAGAAAAAAGTACATTTGTTGTGAGTTTTTAAGAAAAAATTGGATTGGACCCAACAAGAACTGAGCAAAAGAGATATCATCGACAGAAGCGCGTTGCAAATGAAGTAGCCCTTACTGGACTGAACTGACTTCTGCTGGAGTCATATGTGATTGGTAGCATCCAGAAGTTGAGCAAACAGTTCAGATCTTAGATTTATTTTCTTGATGCCCCATTCCGAATTTCCTTCAATCAAAATTTGTAGGCCTTATTTAGGATAGGGTCTTTGTGTCTATTCTCATGGTCGTTTTATATAAAGAAAAAAAAAATAGGCTAACGTTTGAGAATCCATTCTTGGCACAATTTCACTTGTCAATTACATGCATTCTCACATGAGAAGACATAAATTTGACCTTTATCACCTCACATTTAAAACAGAGGTTGGAAATGTAGCAAATTTTTGCATATATGTCATATTTATTGGACCATAGATTGGAAATGTTAGTCCCTCGCGATTTTAACTGTTACTTCGCTTATTTGATGTGTATTGCCATTTTATTTTTATCCTTCAAATCTTAGTCTATGTTGTGTTGGATCATGTTAGATAGTTGAGATCCTACATGAAGACTTACTAAATTTATATGAATTGAATAAACCTCAAAGTACATATTATGAGCTTAGTACTCCTCCACTTCAGATATTTTCTAAATAGAAAATAATAGATGAATTATTTGTCAAGAGCTTTTCTCACCAATGACATCTAAAAGCTTGAAATAACGAGTGCTTTCATGATGAAGATACTCCTCTATATAGTTTCATGCAGTTGTTATTAACATGGGAGCGACCTTCAAAGCTTTCTTCAAGAGATACAACAATTCTGCATTGGTGCTTGGTATCCTGTCCTGAGTTTGAGGGTGATTCAGGTATTGTTATTCTCAATGTGGGTGGCTGTAGCCTTGGTAATCCACGACTGCGCTTGGTTTCAACTGAAAACATCAAAGTAGAATGTTTGCATATTTACCCTGGTCTTAAGTTGATGTTGGACAAAAGGTTTAGAAAGCTCATTTGCTATTCTGATTCTGAGTGTTGCTTCTACTGTTGAAGAGGCTAACTATGAGTTTCCTGAGTATGCAACAGCCAACAATTATGAATGATATTCATTTGTTTGTGGTTGCTTAGTGGGAAGTGGAGCTGAAACATTTTTCCAGAGGGAAATTGTTGTGCTGACATTCTTGCTAAGATGGGGCACCATCTTCCACAATCCCATGAGGGCATTGCTTTGAGTGTTCATGTGGGGATAAATTGTTTCCCATATCTTAGTTTCATGTGTTTGAGGGGATATAAAAATGATTTGATGGCTAGAGTAAGAGAGTTAAGAAGATCAAAGGTTTGAGGATATGAAAGCAAATATTCATATATGTTAGTGTTAATGTTGTGGGTGTAGATATAACCATCAATCTTCTTATCACTTCACCATTTAACTTTTTTACCCAAATCATCAAGCTGACTAGTTCAGAAATGTAGTTCGAGCATATGAATCAAATTTTCTGTTTTAAATTTTGAAGAGATATTTTTCAAAAAATAAGAGAGATAAAAAAAAAAAAAAAAGAAATTATAGGAATCAAAACTAAAACTAATTTATATTATCAATACTGAAAATATATTTAACACTTTTATACAACAATTTCTATTATTGGAACATTGTTCAACTGATTAATGAGCTCCACCACGAATTATTTAGAAGAATCTAAGTACGATTCTTAGTGAACGATATTAATCAAACCAAAATATTATCAAGTGTCCCAGACACTTTTAAGGGTCTTAAATGGTAATTTTTTTACAAAAACTTGTGTAATCATTGTATTGGAAATTAAACTATTTGACATTTTTAAAAAATAATTTATTAATTTAAAATATTTAAAAAGTATTTCAGAGACACTCGTTAACAAGTTAACAAGATTCTTAATCAAATTTTATTTATCTTTCGAAAACCCGAAGGTTAACCACCATTCAAAACTCACCTTAATCCAAACAGGAAAGGTACGACTTTGACTTAACTAACATTCCTAAGATTTACTGATTGTTGGGAATCACACGTGGTGTGCCACAACATAGCATTCTTTGGTCCCATCGTTGGAACACTTCGCTGCTTTGTTTTTTTCTTGTTCTCTTTCTTCTGCAACTACATTACATTCAGTTCAAACTCAATTCTTATAGTAATTGTTAGTAGTAATGGAAGGATCAACATCATCATCAAGATCAACGTCTTTCCATGATTTTCTCCACCGTATGCGACACCCTTCTTCACTTGACCTCGTCCGTGCCATTAAGAGGTAATTAACCAAATCTTCTTTTCTTAATGAATTTCAGTGTTTATGTTTTCTTTAACTTTGTTATGCATTGGTGAGTCAAGGAAAACTAGTTCAAGTTTTTCTCTGTTATTATTTTCTACATACATATCTATGCGTTTCATTTTATGATAATTTTGATAGTAGTGTTGCTTGTTCCAAACCCATTTGGTTGACCTAGTGTGTTGGCTTGGGACCTATGAAGCACGGACACTAGACACGATACAGACACGCCGACACTTATAATTATTTAGGAAAATGACATAATTCAGTGTAATCATAGTTGTCGTGTCGGACTGAGACACGCCTAATCCAAGGAGTGTCCGTGCTTCATAGCTTGGGACCTTGGAATGTGCTCCTCTCAGGGTCTCGGGTTCGATTTCCCTAGGTATCAATTTTGGCGAGCTAAGTCCGTATAGAGCTATGTTATGGATTTAAATAGGGCCCCGCAAGTGGACGGTGGGAATGGACCCCTTGGGTATCAATTTTCATCGTAAGTAAGTTCCTTATTGGGCACTTGCTTAAAAAAAAGTTTCTAGTTTGCCACTTTAGAATGAACCAATTCAAGTATGACCACACTCCATAATTTAGAGAGAAACTAGAAATAAAAGAACGGAAATTGGTTATTTTTCATTGATTCTAATCATGAGGCATACAATGCTTATATATGTTTGCGCATATTCATAGTATGATAACTATAACAACAATAGCAATGCTTGGGAACTATTTAATAGAATATGTCTAAAAGATCTCTCCAAGTAACTAGTTGAGTCATTATTCCTTTCTAGAATTAAATGAGTCACCCACGAGTCTCTCTTTGGGCTTGTAAGTTCGTTGGGCCGTCATATGATCATATCATTACCTAGCTCTTCGAAATCAATCTTGTCCTCAAGGTTGTAAGTGAGACAAACCTCCAAAAGCATAAAGCCAAATCTTATGTATTGATTCACATTTCAGGAGCATTTACTTTGTTCTGCAGACATTCCTTCAATAATATCCCAAAACCAAGCTATCAACCATTCCATCTCATTACAGCCAGTATGCTTAGTATATGCCTATATTTTCAATTTGAGATGCAGAATGATAGAAACATCTCTTGCTGCAAGTAGTACATGCTGTAAAAAGAGCAATGTTGCAGATAAAATAGAGTGTGCCACACGAAATACAACCCCTCCAGCACAACAATAGGTTTTGAAGCACTCTAATGTTGAAGCACTGTAAAAAGAGTCAGTCTTGACTCTTGCATCTGCCTTGAAGTTTACTACTTCAAATATACCAAAGAGGCTAGAAGATGTATTAGACTCGCATTGCTATTTTCTAGTTGTTTTAGTTATGTTATTATGAGCATGCACCACCTTATATAAGCATTGTATTGCCTCACGATTAGAATCAATGAAAATAATCAATTTTCTTTTCTCAAATTCTCTCTAGATTCTAGAGTGTGATCCCTACTTGAATTGGGTCGTATCACACTTTAAAGAAAAGTCTTTACGGTGCAAGTTTATATGTCTAAAGAACATTTTTTTTAAGCTTAAAGTAGATTAAAATAAAGGAAAATAACCAAAATCTGGAGTACATAGACCTAGCATAAGTCCACAGAACAGTTAAATAATCGAGCTTCCAAAAATATTGACATGTAGAAGTTAATGGTTAGTGTAAAATTCTTTTAATATTTATTTTTCTATAAGTTTTTTTTTTGTTTATATGTGTGTATCCAAATTTCAAAGTGACCCTAGTTAAGTTGGTTAATAGATGGAAAAGAAAATACAGGAAGGACACAAAAGCTAAACTTCAAATCCAAATATTACTTGTTTGGAGTCCGACATTGCTCAGGTTCTTGAGTCTTGACAGTTGAATGTATAAATGTGTTTGGATGAGATCCAAGCCCATTTAACAGACATGTGCCGTATATATTCCAATTTGTTTTTGTTGAAGTTTATTTTGTTTTATGTGTTGTTATTAGCTTCATTGTATCATTTTCATTTTACCAACCAAAACCTGAAAATGATGGCCAAAGAGTTCAAGACTTCTTTCTGTCAATGGAAGTTGCAATTAGAAATCATCCACTTTGGGCAACTGCCACTGAAGAAGACATTGATTGTGCCATGGAGGTACGTTTACACCTAAATACATATATGTCACTGTGTATGTAGATTCTGAATACAATCGTTTGATTTGTATTAGCTTTATACTTCATATTTTCAACCAAAGCAGAGAGATTGCTCCCCCGCTAATTATATTATCTGCAGGGTTTAGAAAAGTATATAATGACTAAATTGTTCTCTCGGATGTTTGCTACTTCTCCTGAGGATGCAAAGATTGACCATGAAATCTCAGAGAAAATAAGCTTGCTGCAAACATTTTTGAAGCCTGAACATTTGGATATACCACCAGTTCTTCATAATGAAGCATCATGGCTGGTATGGTATGCTTCATGATTATGATGCATGATTAAAATTTAACTTATTATATGATTTTTATTGCAATTGTTTTATTTCTAATCAGTGATAACATTAGTTAGGGTTTGATTCCTAGACACAATATAATCATATTCTTGAATGTGTCATACATTGTTACTATAGTCTTTAAATCTGTCTACAAAAATATTCATGAATATATTTCTTTAGTGAGTTTGATCCTTGAATATCTTTCAATAGTCAGTTTAACTGTCGAATATTCATTTCCTTTTCATTCCACAGCTTGCGGAGAAGGAATTGCAGAAAATCAATGCATTCAAAGCTCCACAAGAGAAACTCTCAACCATTATGAATTGTTGCAGAGTTATCAACAATTTGTTGCTCAATGCTGCAATGTCTGAGCATGTTCCAGCAGGAGCAGATGACTTTATCCCTGTGCTCATATATGTTACCATCAAGGCAAGGCAAGCCCTCCTCCTTGGTAATAATACATTTTGTTGATTTTCAAATATAGTTTATTAACCCGTTTTTCCTTATAGAGTAAAGCATGAGCATGTTTGGTTTCCGTGATTAATGTTGTTTATTTGCTCGTAAATTTTAAGAAAAACACTGTAATTAGGGGTCCTTAACATCTAAGTGAGACCATCTAGATATCTCCACAGCCTCACACTTCGGACTGAACCCAAAAGATAATTAACAAAGCCAAAATAGATCACTGGATGATCATAATATTTTAATTTTTAACCAATATTTTAAATATTTAACTGGTCGGTTAACCAGAAATCGGCCAGTTTGACAGTTTATTTGATCCATGTTGTATTGTTATCTTACTAAACGGCAGTTGGCTCAACCAGTTTTCATTATTTTCATTTTTGTATTTATTCTTTTTACTTTTTTTTAATACTTTTTTAAAAAATTTGTTATTTGGTTCAACTATGGTTGAATTGATCGAACGGTGACAGAGGTTTCAATGTTTTGATCTTCATTACGATTTTAAAACATTGATTAAATGTTATAATACTTTATTAAAAGTAGGAATGCATTGTATTTTCAATGATTTTAGGCTACTACTACCCTTTGATCTTTTGATACTAATTTCTTCATTTTGGTTTGTCATTTTCAGGCCAATCCTCCAATGTTGCATTCAAACCTCAAATTCATCAAGTTGTATAGAAGGCAAACAAAACTCATCTCAGAAGCTGAATATTATTTCACAAATCTTGTGTCAGCCAAGACATTTATAATTGAATTGAATGCTAAATCCCTCTCAATTGATGAAATCAAATTTGAGGAATGCATGCAAGCAGCCAAATTGGCCAAGAAAGTCACAAGTGAATTACACTCTACATGTCAAATGAAACAACAAGAGAAGAACGATAGCAATGTTTCAAACAAAATGCATAACAAACTTGATACTAGAGGTTAGTTTAAATTGATTTCTCATTCTTTTAGAACTTGTTTGAGTAAAGAGTTCAATTAACCACTTACTAAATAAACCATTTTAGGGAGTTTAACTAAACTCTCATTAAAAAAATAAAAAATCTTCGAAGTTTAGTGAAATAAGCTGCAATGAGCTTATGAGTTATGAGCATGTCATAGAATACTTTTTTTAAGTGTTCGTATAAATAGCTAAATTAAGTACTTATAGCATAAGATTATATACGGTATTTCTGTTTTGATCTACATATAGACTATTTCTATAACCAAAATAAAGACATTGTTTTGAAATAATTAAGTTCTACTATTTTCATAAATTATCTTTGTGAGTCTACAGAAATAAACCGAAAATAGCTTATGAACATGTTATAAGTTGTTTTCATACGCTTTTCAAAACAATCTCATAGGTGTTTATGCTAGTAGATAAGTTCAAATAAGTCAATTCAAACAGACTCATAGCTATTTATATCATGAGATGAGATAAACAAAATTAAACTTTTCCAAACAAAACTTTAGGTAGTTATAGTTTGTTACTTGTTTTTATAGATTTCAACCCTTATCA
>Ga0315915_1004099_pt1 | contig 18392 bp, 13 predicted proteins | sample MpolbnodulesMG_FD_207738 | JGI IMG/M metagenome (GOLD analysis project Ga0315915, IMG submission 207738) | Medicago polymorpha root nodule microbial communities from Los Angeles, California, United States - branched nodules | ecosystem: Host-associated > Plants > Roots > Nodule | place: USA...
CAATGTTACTGTTATCTTTGTCTTGTTGTAGAGACAAACATTGCAGAGAAGGTGGTTGCAGAGTTCGTGGCCGTACACTTCGTACACTGTCCTTTGTCAACTCTGGTGAAGTAGCTTCTGGCGAGATGTGCTTCTGATGATCAGCGCTTCTGATGTTCTTGCTTCTGATGACGTGTCTTCAGGAGCTCTTCTTCAGACTCGTTTCTTCAGACGCATTCTTCCAGATGCTTTAAGCTTCAAATAAATTCCTTTGCTCTTGAACTTGTTCAATCAGAATCTCTAAGAATAGTACTTTGATTATGGATCCTGCACACTTGAACAAATTGTTTAGCATATCCAATTAATTATTTTTAATACCTTGTTATTGTCAAAACTCAATAGGTGACTTGTGAAACACCCTTGTTCCAACAGTGGAGAATCTACATTTCAAAACTTTGAGTATTATGGGATCTAGGGATCTTGTTAGACCTTTCAGTTTGGAGGAGGTGAGGCAAGCGGTTTAGGATAACGACAATTACAAAAGACCAAGACTGGTTGGAATTAATTTTGGTTTGGTCAAGAATATTTTACCGAAAATTGAAGATGATATGATGCGGTTTATTTCAAAGTTTCATAGGAATGGTTGGCTAGCAAAATATATTAATAGTACTTTCATTGCTCTAATTCACAATGTTGATAGCCCTCAACACTTGACATATTTTAGCCTTTTAGACCTATATATCTGCAAGTAGGGTGCGTATATATAAGATTCTGACTATGGTTTTAGAGAATAGATTATGGAATGTTATAGGTTTCGTGATCTCTGAGTCACAACCTATTTTTGTTCATGGAAAACAAATTCTTGATGGGGTTCTCATTGTTAATGAAGTGGTAGATGATGCTAGAAAGCTAAAAAAGAATTGTTACTCTTTAACATGCAATATTTTCTTGGTTATGGGCTGAATGAATTTTCCTGTTTTATGGCACAAGTGGATGTTGGAGTGTATTGCATCAACTACAGCTTTAGTGTTGGTTAATGGAAGTCTGATTGATGAATTTCCATTGGAGAGGAGGTTAAGGCAAGACGATCCTCTTCACCCTTTTTATTTTTTATCGTGGCTGAGGGGTTGAATGTTGTTATGTGTTTGCTAGTTGACACTAGTTTGTCTACGGAATATAAAGTTGGCTGAGATAATTCTATGCAAATTTCTCATCTTTAATTTGCATACAATGCCTTAATATTGGGTAAGAAAAACTAGGCTAACATGTGTGCAATGCGTGCAGCTCTTATTCTTGTTGAAGAAGCTTCTGGGTTGAAGGTTAACTTTCATAAAAGTATGTTGGTTGGTGTGCATATGGAAAATTCTTGGTTGGCGGAGGTTGCTTCGGTTATGAATTGTAAAACAAGAATTTTTCCTTTTGTGTATATTTGTATACCTATTGGTGGGAATGCATGGAGGTTAAGTTTTTGGAACCCGTTGTTAGACTTTATTAAGTATTACCTGTTAGGTTGGAAGAGTAGAAATTTTTCATTCGATAGTCAATTGGTTCTTTAGAAGTTTGTCGTGTTTTCGCTCCCGATCTACTTTCTTTCCTTCTTCAAGGCTCCTACATGTATTATTTTGTATATAGAATTTTTTAAAATGTTTTTTTTTGTGGGGTGGTGAGGATTTTAGAAATTTTTTTTTTTTGCGTTAAATGGGAACCTAGTTGTTTGAGTAAGGAGGTTGAAGGTTTGAGGGTTAGAAGATCAAGGGAGTTTAACATTGCTTTATTAGGAAAATAATGTTAGAGGTTGTTTGTTGATCAAAGGAGTATGTGGTATAAAGTATTGGTGGCTAGGTATGGTAAGGTAGGGGGCGAATGAATGATGGAGGGAGGGACGGGTTAATGTGGTGGGAATTTGTCAAGGGGCTGGGCTGGGAGTTGGAAGTTGGCTTGAAGATAACATGAGGAAATTGGTTGTGAATGGGGTTAATACTTTCTTTTGGTATAATCCTTGATCGGGTGGAGTCCCTTTTAGTGTTTGTCATAAGCGTCTTTTTGAATTAATTGATGTTATTTTGTTGCCAATAGCTGATATGTTTGCCCTAGGTTGGTGTGAGGGTGGAAAGTATTGAAAGTGGCGGCAGAAGTTGTTTGCGTGGGAGGAGAAAATGGTTGGTGAGTGTTGTTGTTTGCTGTCTAATGTTGTTTTTAGGGTGATGAAATTGATAATGGCAATGACAGTTAGAGCCTAACAAAGTCTATTTTGTTCGTGGTGTTTACAAGTTTTTAACAAATGTGGATTCGCGTACTCCATCAGCAGCGTCAAATTTAATATGACATAAGGAGGTTCCCGTGAATGTTTCCTTATTCGTGTGACGTCTTTTTTGAAATCAAATTCCTAAAAAAGACAACTTATTCAGGCGTGACATTCTTCAACATCAATCTCAGCTTTGTGTGTCAGTGGGTGTGGTTTGAAGGAATCGACAGAGCATCTGCTTTTATCTTGCCCTCATTTTGGTTCTATAATTGGTATCTTCTTCGACGATGACTTGGTATATCAACGGTTGATCCTCTCTCCTTAACTGATCATTTCTTTCAATACAATCATATAGGTGGAAACTCTAAAAGTCTTTGGTTTGTTTTTAATTTAATTTGATTTTCGTGTATCTGTGTGATATGGAGAGAGCGTAATAATAGAATATTTAATAATATGGAACCATATACTTAGGAATTGTTAGATAAAGTTAAGTTCATCTTGTTTTTGTTTTTCTGATTGAAGATAAAACATGTTAATTTTGCTTTGACTTAATAGTAGTTTTGGCGAAGTTGCGATTTTTGCCCTCTAACAAAATAAAATACAATTCAGCCCCTAAGTAGTGCCCCTTTTGCAGTTTTGGCCCCTTAGGTCAATTTTGACCAATTCAACGCTGACTTGGTCTGGTGGTACTGACTTGGGATCTCGGAGTGTGCTCCTCCTCAAGGTCTGAGGTTCGATTATCTCCGGTGCCAATTTGGATGGGCTAATTTAGCTTTTTCAAACAAAAAAACGCTGACGTGGACACCACGTGTGTAGTTTCCAATTTAAAAATAAATTAAAATGCCACATATGTAATGCTTTAATTAAAAAAAATAAAAAATAAAAAATATTTTTTTAATTAAAAAAATAAAAAAAATTACACACGTGGCGTTCACGTCAGTGTTGAATTGGTCAAAATTGGCCTGAGGGCCAAAACTGTGAAATAGAGGACCAAAATTGGATTGTATTTTATTTTGTTAGAGGACCAAAATCGCAACTTCCTAATACTTAGGGGGCCAAAAATTACTATTAAACCTTTTGCTTTTTATTACCCTAACTTATGGCTTAACCCATTAGTATGACTGTGCATTGATTTGTAATTTTTTTGGTTTCTCTAGCAATGTTTCTATTACACCTTGAGCTGGACAAAATGTGACTTTCAGTGACACACATATTCTATTTTGTCTTGTTCATAAAAAAAAAAATAATAATATTTTTTGCTCAAAAAGAAAAAAATTAAATATTTGATAAACTGAGTTATATTTTATTCCATTTCGTTTATGTTTTTAAACACTTTGAGTAAAGTATTTAATTACTTCAATATTTCACTCCCTTCTATCTGTTTTTTTTACCGGCAAAAGTACAATCACAATAACTTAAACCAATAAGGAAGTGAATATTAAAGAGAGTGTTTAAAAGAGACTATTGTCAGCACTCCTCTACTTTTTAATTAATTATAGCAGCCAAAAACAAAGGTACAAGTTGTACCAGTGCTAGCTGCACAGTCCAGTACACATACAAAGTATTACATATGTGATTAACTCATTTTCATCTCATTTTATTACTTCAAACATACCATTCTAGTGGTGGAGGAATGAACTTCAAAAAATTATATTCAAACTATATTGAGTCTAGTGTTCAATATAAAGACTTTAGAGAACAAACTATATTATTTCACAAACTCAATATCCAAAATAATTTTCTTATTATTATTAAATTTTGAGCACTCCAATAGTACAAAAGGATAGTCAAGTTATCAAATCCATATCAAGCCACCCCAATTTTTCTATATAAATTTTTATCTCTATAAATCCACTAAATCCCCCCAATTAATTAATTATAAAAAAAAGCCATTAAAAATCACATTAAATAAGGTTGTAGAGTATTTGGTTCCAAGTATCTGGAACACCAGAAAGACACCAATGGCTGCAGTCCATTCCCTTTGAACCAAAAAGTCCATAAATTGAAGGATGGCCATCTTTTCTTAGCAGTGATAGGGTTGTGATGTCAAGCAATGTGACTGGTTTCTTAATTGTGCTTAGTACACTCTTCAACACACCCACAGCCGGCGGCAATCCACCCGGATAAGTCGATCCGGCCAACGGTGTCTTCTCTCGAATACAGCTCTTTGCACTTGGTTCATTCCATAGGGTGCCACTGAAATCAGAGTTCAAAATAGAAACACTTGTCATGTCACAAAAAATTATCTTGTAATGCATTTAATTATAAACATTAGGATTTGAGTCCAATAATTCAAGTACTTAATACTAACAATCATCTATTCCAATCAAGTTAAGTTGATTAGTTATATTTCGTTAGTAATTGAATTTGCTCGGAAACCAATTTGAAATTCGCCAAACATTACAATAATCATATAGAACAAACTCATTTTTTAAGTAATGTTCGACTCTTCAGAAAAGAAAACTCACAAAACATGGTGAGACAAATTTCCCACAAAAGCTATAAATATTTCGCAAAAATAACATGGTTAAAATTTATTTACTTACTTGTAATGAGATGGGGAAATCCCTTGAAAGAAGACCTTTACTTTTGCAGGGTCGATGTTGGCATCTACCCATCTTGCCCATGTAGTGAGTGCACTTTCAAAAGCTTTCATCCTATCCATGTCTTTCATAACTTGATTTCCCACTTGGATATAATCCCATCTAAGAAATATCCATTCATTCATAATTTAATAACAAAAATAGAGTTTAATATAAACAAACTTTTAATACAAATCAATTTTACACTTAATCATAATTTTTTATTTCATGGCATCAATTTTAAAATTACGATGTAACTAATCAAACGGATTGCTGACACGTCTCGTTCAACTGATTAGTTCGGTCTAGTTTTTTTAAAATCTTACTTTTGTTATTGTAATTTTTTTTTTTAACCCTCCAATTATCAGAAAAAATTATATAAAAATGATTAACATACGGTTGAGTGGGTCCTCTACGTGACCACCAATGCCATGTGTTAAAGATAAGCATATCAATTCCTTTCCACAATTTGCTTCCTTGTATGGAATCAAGCTTCAAGACTCTGCCTATATCCTCTCGGACAACATCCACTAAATACACGTTCCTATCAAGCATCACTTTGACCTCATACTCCTGAAAATATTTTAAAAATAAAATAACCTTATGAAAGGAAATTTCCTAAGATAATGATGAACTCAAATAATGCAGTACTAAAAAACAAAGCTAGTTAGTTCCACATAAATACAATCATAAAATTTAATGAGACGTGGCTAAGTTGGCAATATTCATTGAGATTATGGGTAAGAGAATCTATGTTTGATTCTGACAAAACACACATTTTGTGAGGCAGAGATATAACTATATTTTACATCAATTGAGGATTAGTTTCAAGATTGATGAAAGTAGGAGATGTATTATGGAATCTCAATTAAGCTAATAACTCAATTACAATGGTTAAAAGAAATATAACAAGGGCCCGTTTGGATTACTCAGATTTTGAGATTTTACAAAACAATGTAAATAAATAAGTTTTTATGTATTATTCATAAATTTATAAACGTAGTTTATGAAAAAACATTTTACAAATATACATTTATCGTTAGTGGGAACTTATAAATTAAATAAAAGCTTATTTATTTGCATAAATTATTTTACATAAACTCAAAATATATCTAATTAAAACGGGCCTATGTCTTGTAAGTATAATCCATATAATAAAATGCTGCAAAAATGTTTGATATGCTAAGACACCGATTCAAACTTACAATTTCCTAATTTTTTCAATATTTAGTGTTTGTGAATTTTGCCGTTAAGATTGTGTGAAAAAAATAATACAATCATAAAGTATATAATGTAAATTTGGTCACTGCCCAAATATGAGAAAATAAATGTGTCACTTAATTGAATATTAAAGCCTTTTGATCTTGAAAGCAATTCGATCCTAAATAAGAGAAAGTAATAGGAGTTGGATCTTGAAAGTAAGAAGAGGGGGTGCATTAAAAATGGAAGCAACGTATGGAGATTGCCATTTGCCTAACTTACTTGTGAATATGGACAACCATTGACATTACAACAACCATTTGTAACTAACCTCACTTTGTCTATTTCTTATGGTTGCAATAACAATAATTAATGGTTGATATTATTCACTTTGTTTCCTTTAACATAGAGAAAAATAAATAGCATAAAGTATATATCTTACCGTAAATGTAAATATAGAAACATCTCCAACTCTAACCACAGTGTAACTGGAATTAGGCACTGCAGAATGAAGCAAGCAAGTCAAAGACTGCCATTGATTTCTGCTCAATGAATCTCCCACAAACATGATGCTCTTCCCCCTCATTCTTTCCAGAAAATCTTGTCCATTGAACCTGCAATTAAACATATAATAGACTATGTTATTAGATGAGTTGCGTTTTGAGAGTTCATCAGGGTCAATGTGAACCTAAATACTCAAAAAATGTGCACAAATAATACACAAAAGAGGTTCTCACGCTAAATTTGAACTCACAACTTTGTGAGGTATGGGTCAACTCCTATCAACTTGGTATATGTTTGCTTCACCGTTTTACCACTCTAGTCGTAGGTTTAGAGCACTTTTTGCCGTGGTTTTGAGAAGCTACTATTTGTAGCTTCTATGTAAACGTGAATCCCTACCGTCTTTTTATTAAGACGTGAAAATTGTACCGTCCAACCAAACACAGGTTTAACCGAGCTTCATTTTCTACTACTACATTATTGATTCTTAAATAATACTAATTGTTAAAATATCCCCTAATTAACATGATTTAATACAATAAAATTGATTTTTTTTTTCTATTAAAACATACGTTAAGTATCAACCAATTATCCTTTAAAAGATAACATACACCAATTATCGTTATACTTTATTTTGCTGACTTCACTTGCCACTTTGAGTTCAAGTTGTTTGCATGTAGTACTCCAAAAGTAAAATTAGAACAAAACTACAAAAGGAGAAGGGATACATTAGGAATAAATGGAATATGGGAGGTGAAAATAGTCATTATAAAACAAGAGTTTCTCAGTTTTGGTCTATTGCGGGTCCCACAGTAAGTGAGAGTGAATGAACCGACACTTTCTTTTCTCATAACAAATGATAGAACATGATAATTGAGAATCTAATTATGATGTACAAAATAATTTTTTTTATAAAAGAAAAATTAGATGAGGCTGCATCGAGGCTTAGGGTTAGGACAGACTCCAAAACTTTAAAAGAAGTTTACGCGTTCGAATCAATTTTTAAAACAATTATGGTGTATTGATGGAGAATGTTAAATAGTGTCTAGAGATATTAATTAAACAACTAAAGAAGTACACTTTTTTATTAAAAAATAGTGTAATCATAAAAACTTATATTTTTAAAACAAAAGTTCTATTTTTAGATTCCTTAACCAATGTCTCGAGACACCGGTTAACGATACCTTTAATTAATTACTCCACTGATGTTTTTTTTTCTGAAGTAACTCCACTAATGTTTGGGTGTTATGTCACATTGACATGTGACCACTTACAAGACCTTTTAACTAAACACTAATTTCGAGCCAATCCAAGCCAAACATTCGAGCCTTTAATTCCATTCCCCGCTAAATCTAATGTTTGTTCCTTAAAAAAAATCCAGTTGTTTTACAGGCTGTTATGATTGGATCATACCAAAAGGTCACATGATAGATCTCCTATTACAGTACTCTAAGTCTAACAATGAAAAAAATGTGTTGAACAAAAGTGTTTGAACCAGAAAACAAAAATAAAACCTTAATAAAAAAATGAAAACCTTAATAAATGGTAGCATTTAATATGCACAAATGATAATAAAGCCCGTCATCAATTACAAAATCAATGAAAGTTAATTTTTTCGTCACAATAGAACCAAACATATCCCTTAAATATGAGGTTTCAATAAATCACTCATAACTACCAAACTATAGTCTTTCTTTCTTTCAAAAAAAACCTACCAAACTATAGATGCCTTTTTTGTCATAACGTTCTAAATAACATTTCTTTTGATTATTATTTTTAGAGCAATGCTATATATCAAGAAAGATTTTATCAAGAAAGATTTAAGAACGACATGGCATAATAACCACCCTTAAATTTTATCAAGAAATTGTCCCAAAATTAATGTTAGCCAATAAAATCTCAGTCTGGCCGGAAATCATGGGGTGGTAGGTGTTATGTATTTTTTTATTTTTATGAAAGATTAATAAATAAGACTGAAATCTAAGAGTGATTATTCTGCCATGTCATTCTTAAATCTTTCTTGATAAAATCATTCTTGATATCTAGCATTTTCCTTTTTTTATAGCCTACCTATTGCATACAATCATATATTCATATTTATATATGAGCAGGTTTGTCGCATTACAATGGGAGTCTTTTTTAGTATTTTATATGCGTAATTACAAGAACTAATCCTTTAAATCGAGTAAGATTACAATAATCACCGAAGTTCTCTCATATAATTTAACATCATATTCCAATGCTAATTTGAAATAAACATGCTAACCTAACTAATATCTATGTTTTTTGAGTGAACAAACTAGTATTGAATATTATTGATTACAACCAACAAAAATTGGTACTAGTAGTAGTATAACTCAACTAAAAACACAGAACAAGTTAAATATTCAAAGGTAGTAATTAAATTATGGTAATGTGATACTAGTGTAAAGTGAAAATGACAATAAAAAAGTAACCAATAAGAAGAAAGAAAGAGTAATGATAACCTGAGTAAATTGCAGGACAGTGGTTGCCATCTATAATGAGTATAAATCAGATCAGGTCTTCCATTTGCTTCACACCTGAACTCTCTTTCTATAAATGGACACGTGGCTGTTGGTTTATACAACGGATATGATTCATCCACCACCCATTTTCCTGTAAACATATCACACTGTTGAGAAGAACCTCCATAACCCTTTGCTTTTACTCTCACCACCACCGTAAGAATAAGGAAAAAATATGAGAGAATATGGTGAGTATAACCCATTTCTCAACCTCTCAAAGGTTATGAGAGAGAGAGAGAGAGAGTGTGTGAGAGAGGGGGGAGAGAGAGAGAGAGGGGGTTTGTTTTGTTTTGTAACTCTCGTGTTATGAATATTTGTTTGATAAGCTCAAGGTATTTATATAAGTGTGTGTGGATGCATGTGTATACATGGGACACTCTTCGAAGAGAGTTATTTTGTTTTCTTTTGCTATTTTTAGCTCTTTCTTTTTTAGAAATTGTTGTTTTTTTTTTGTGTGAATCGAATATCTTTACGTATAATTGTAAAAATTAATCTTTTAAATTGGATAAAACTGTAAAATGTGACACAATTCTCCTTCAAAATATTTAACATGGATGTGTTTTTAGGTTTGATTCAAATCGCAACTTTAGGTTAAACTTATCTCATTCAAATGTTATTGATTAAATATAATGATCATTGATTGATATAATTGAATATAATGATTATTGATTGATATTTTAATCATAATACCAAAATGCATATTTCGAATCTCTTTGAGATTGATGAAATCAGAATAACATCGTCATTGTATTAAAGTATTTTTTTATAAAAAAAAAAATCAAAATGAAATTTCAATAACCAAACTTCTTTATTTGTCTCGCACAAGATATGTTAGAAAGAAGTAAAGAGAAAAATCAATTCACATCATAATCTCCTTCAAAAAAGTTACATCATAATCAAAAACAGTAGGACATATATACAATCCCAAAAAAAAAAAAATTTAATAATAAATCTCACAAATATTGTTACTTTTGGAAATATCATTCGAATTATGTTAAAAAATAAACATTAAAAAAATGACAACGTATTCCAATAACCATAGAAAAATACATCTTTTTCTAATCTTTGATATGACTCAAAAAGATAAGAAAACTAACATTACCTTCGTCTCTAATTATAAGGCTCTTTTGAAAAAATAACGAAAATTAATAAAATTGAAAGTGATAATAAATTTGTTTGTAATTATTATTGTTTTTATAATTTTATCTTTTAAGAGAGATAGTTAGTGTATGTTTTCAACATAATATTTAATGTTGATTGAAGAAAAAATATAAAATAAATAACGATATATTAGTAAAAAATTAATTAATGTACTTGAAAATATCAAAGAGATTATACCAAATTAATACATTGTCCTACAATAAAAACGTTAATCTAATAATAATCACCTTTTAATAGTGGGGAAGAAAGAGATCTCAATCACCAAATGACTACTACCTTGAAAGGAATTTACTACTGAAATTAGCACCATTTTCATTAAGCGTAAATTTTTGCCGAAAAGGAATAAAAGTAATTGGTGTTGTGTGGTTGTTGCAAGATGGTATGAACTTTCGTGATGAGCTAGGGATTGCAATTGACACTAATATGAAAATATAAAAAGAAAGAGCTAATATCAAATTGATTCTAACACAATAAAAAAGAAGAAAAAAGCTTGAGTTTTTTCAAAGTTGCTATCTAGTTTGAGAAGCGACTAATCTAGCAGAAGGTGGGGACAATTAAAGCCGAGCAAAATTTTGTATAAACTTTTTTTGGTAACAAAAGGGAAAAACGAAAAGGAAAAAAAAAAAAGAAGCTAAAAAAGACCCATACTAGGGTCGAACAAACTCAACATCCATTGCACCTGCTAAGAGGATAGAGGCCATATCAGGAGGGGGCTTCATTCAAAATAACAAGGCCAGTATCACTAAGAGCACCCTTTTTAGCTAGAAAATCAGTTGCAGTGTTACCCTCACACAAAGTATGTCGTAAACTAACCACCTAATTTCTAAGAAGAAGTTGTTTAATACCCATGATTAAATTTCCATATTTGTGATGAACATTCAAATCCTTTTGGATGAGTTCAACAACAGTAGTTGAATCAGAGTGACACACCACATGCTTAAATCCAGTATCCAAACACAACTTCAAACCATGGTATAAACCCAAAATCTCAACATGGAGAAGTAGGGAGCCTTCTCGTAAACCCCTTTTAGGAGTGAAGCTCTCAGTCCTACTACCATTCCATAGCAAAGAGATGGAGGAAGATGAAATACCATGCATGATAAGAGAAATAGTAGGTTCATGAAAGGAAAAAAAATTTAGAGTCTGACCAATCTATTATAAGCTTTCTCCAAATCAAGCTTGAGAATAAGACCACCTTTCTTGCTCTTCTTCTTTCTTAAGTGATGAATCATTTCTTGAAGCACTATAACATTGTCTTTAGTACTTCTTCCTGGAATGAAGCTGCTCTGAAGAGGGCTAACAATACGACTTAAAATAAGGTGAAGTATATTGACCAATACTTTAGAGATTAACTTGTACACCACATTACACAAACTAATAGTTCTGCAATCTTTAAAAGAGCTCGGATTATCACCTTTTTGAATCATCACAACCAGGATCTCAGTAATGCTTGGATCAAAAGTACCAGAAGAAAAAGCTTGTTTAACCGAATTCCAAACATCATCCCCAACATCCTTCCAAAACATCTTAAAAAAGATAGGTTGAAATCCGTCTGGGCCAGGAGCTTTGTAAGACTTCATACTCATAAGGGCTTGATAAACTTCTTCTTTTGTAACAGATTAAGTAAGGGTTCTTTTGTCATCATGAGTCAGAGCGTTATGATGGCCCCCACTTTGATATGTCCTCAACTCATCCAAAGTTCCAAACAAACATTTAAAGTACTTTACCGCTTCATTTCTCAATATATCAGGGTCTGTACACCAAGAGTTAGGAGCAATGTGAAAACCATGAATATTATTCCTTTTCCTACGTACTACAGTTTGAGCATGGAAGAAAGAGGTGTTTCTGCTTCCAAGATTAATCCAATTCTCTCTAGATTTTTGAAACCAGAATGTTTCCTCCTGGAAAAGGACACCTTCATACTCTTGCAAAAGATCCTTGTGAAGGAGAAGAACCCAGTTGAATCAACTTCCTCAAGCACACGCTGAATACCCCTCATTTTGGATTCTAGATGTTTTTTCCTCCTAAAGATATTACCAAAATGCTCTTCATTAAAAGTCAAAGAACCTTTCTCAACATTCTGAAGAGAAGCCACCACACTGCCATTACCTTTATTCCAAGCATTCAAGACCGCATTAGAATAATTGGTATGAGTACACCAAGCAGCTTGAAATCGAAACGGCCTATGTCCTCTATTAGAAACCTGATTACACCGAAGAAGAAGGGGATTATGATTAGAATGACGTCTCACAAGATGTTCCATTGTCGCCTCTTGAAAGCTCATCCTCCACTCATGGTCACAAACCCCTCTATCCAGCCTTTTAGACAATGAGCGACCTCCCACACAATGTCGATTCCAAGTGAACTTTGAACCAAAATAATTCAAATCCATGAAGCCACATTTATCAAGCATGTTACCAAAACGGCTAGCTCTAGTTTGAGAAAACACACTACCATGTTGTTCCGAAGGAAGTAAGATCTCATTAAGGTCTCCAATAAGGACCCACGGTTGGTCAATTTGAGTTCCAAGGTCCACCAAATAATCCCAAAAAAGTCATCAAGTTGTGTAATTTGGACTAGCATAAGCCCCTGTGCAAACCCAAGAATGAACACCAAAGGAAATCTTAACGCTGATACATTGTTGCATAGTATCCATAACATCATATGAGAAACATCTAGTTTGATTAACCACAACCCAAACACCTCCCGAATGACCTTGGGCTTCCTCCACTACAAGGCAGTTAAACCCCTCTTTATCCCAAAATTGCTTAGAGTAAGGAAAGGGTGTATGACTCTAGAAAATAAACAACAAATCAGGTTTAAACCTTTTTAATAACTCACGCATATGCATTTTACTCTTTTTATTGGTGAAGCCACGAACATTCCAAGAAATAAGAGAAAAATCTTTAAACACAATCATTGATAAAAGTAGATGAACAAGAAAAAACACTCACTAACCAGAGACCACTAATCACTCTAGATTGGGAGTTTCCGCAACAATGTCCTCCATTTCATCATTATCATCTTTATCACGAAGGATTTTTTGAGATGCCTCATTCCCCCCACCATTCATAACCTTTAAGAAAGGATCAGGAGGTTTAGGTTGTGCAAGTATTTCACCATTCACAAGACTCGTCGCATGAGCCGAAGTTTTCAAGTTAACTGTCAAAGGGAAAGTGTTCACACCTCGTTTATCAAAACCATCCACTTGCTTTTCCTTATCAAAACCATCAATATTGGTACGTTGTATGCTACTCTTGTTGGAAGTAGTAATATCTACATTAACACTTGTTTTTGGTGAGGGCCCCACATAAGCACCATTTGATTTATCATCATTCTTAACATGCTTTTTGTGATCATTACGTGACCTTTTGTTTTTATTATTAGTCCAAATCTTTGGATTCTCATGTAAATCCAAACCATGATTATAGGTTGCCACTTCATTCCCACCGTCTCCTCCAATTTTTAAGAACGTGAAAGGGTTAACACCTGGCTTTTTATTGCTCACTGGTTCCACTCCTTTAATGCTTATATTTTGCTTTTTTTTTTTATGACTCGGTTTTCTTTTGTTCACAATCAACCACTCCCCATGTAGTCCGACCTCTTCTGTTATTTTAGGAGCAACATCAGTTGCATAATTAGGTTTAGAATTAGTATGATGCGTCTCTCCCTCCATACTCACACTAACGTCGTCCTTTTGACTCTCCACCGTGGTGACCTGCTGTTTGGTCATCTTCTTCACATGACAATTGTTCCCCACATGACCGTACAAACCACACTTGGTGCAAAGCAAGTGTAGCCCCTCATACTCAATGTTAAACCAATGATTTTTGAACCAAAACCTCCCAACCACAAGAAGATCAAGCCTAATTTCAACACACACCCTGGCATATTTCCCCCTGGTTGCATCAAGAGTTTGAAGATCCACCTTAATGGGGGTTCCGATGGCCGCATCAAGGGCTAGTAAAATTCTTTCAACATAATATTCCATACCCAAATTTGGTATACAAACCCAAATTAGAGTTTTATCAATACTAACCTAAGAAGCTATGAAATTAGGTTTCCATGGTTGAACTGCAAGACAATGATCAAAGACCATACAAGGTCTGCCACTAATCACTTTTTCCCTGTCCTCCGCCATATCAAACTGGATTATGTAGAAGCCATACCCGACGTCCACCATATCGAAACCTTTGGTCAACTTCCATATACCCTTCAATCTATCACACATGGTAAAGAAACCAAGATCCTTCCCCAATAGTTTCACAATTATAAATTCTTGATATTTCTTTCTTCTTCCCACCACAACTGAATCATCAATATAGCAATGAGGTCTCAACCTATCTCCCTCTTCAAGATCAATTTTTGCAAGTTGTTTCCCAATAAGATCAATTGTTTCTTGCCTTGGCACTGGAACAGAAGCACCAACAAGTTTGTCACGAAAGGAAAATTGACGGTCATCCGATGGTTTTGGTGGTACAGCTGTCTCCGACTCACGTCGCTCACTGCTAAAGTTCATCGCTCACTGAAAAAGATAAAACCCTAGCAGAGAAAAAAAAACGCAATCGTAAAAAGAGAATCCAAAAGTTTGTATAAACTGATTCAATACTTTTTTTTAAAAAAATCTAGAGATTCAAATCTATGACCAAAAAAAGAGCATACTATCAAGTTTGAAGTCTATACCATTAGGTGAAGAGTCTTATTTGGAGAATGTGTAGGGGCTGTTTGCCAATGCGTGTTCGTCTTTAGGACAAAGGAGTCTAGTCACGAAGATCTTTCTCATATTATTTTGGGTTAATAGGCTTTTATCCCCTGTCATATAGGCGCATTTTGGTTCACCCCGCTTATATTATTCTGGGTTAATAGGCTTTTACCCCTGTCATATGAGCGCATTTTGGTTTACCCCTTAGGGAAAAAAAACTTGGAGTTTCCCCTTATAATTTAAAAATGGGTTAATAGGTCTTTACCCCCCTGTAATATAGGTCATTTCTGGTTTTTCCCCTTGTAATTTTTTTTGATTTACCCCGTAATAGGCCAAACAAAAAAAAAATTTCTTGAAAAATAAAATAAAATTTGTTTTTGTTTGACCTATTAGGGGGGTAAATAAATTTTTTTTTTTTTACAGGGGGTAAATCAAAAAAAATATTTTACAGGGGGGAAAATCGAAAATGACCTATATTAAAGGGGGGGTAAAGACCTATTAACCCTTTAAAAATTCTTTGGTTTTAGACCTTCAACCCATTTGAGTGTGCAGAAACGCTGATATGACGTGCTGGCTGGATAAAATTGCATATTTGGCACGCTGAGTTGGAATTTTATAATTCTTTTACAATATTTTTTTTGTCAAAAATTCTTTAATATTTTTATTTATTCCATTTAAAAAAACAACTCCCCCTAGGGTATGTTGTGGTTGGTTTCGTATACCCGTAAGGGTTGTTGTTCGATTAACCAGAAATGGACTGGTTACTAACGTATTGAACTCATCCCTCGATCTGAGTTTTTACGCTTCTCTTGAAAACCGTTGTGTTTGGTGGCATGTCCTTCGGTTTTATGATGTTTTCAGAACTGTTGAGTTCTGCAGGTTTCAAGGAGTCATAGCCGTCACTGATACTTTGGTACATTCGAAAGAGCTTTTATGCTTGCTACTTGTTTAGGGAGCTGTTGGCACTTGAATTTTGATACCATGTTTGGCGGTAAATCCATTCACCATTCTTAAATCCTAACTGTTTTGCAGAAGTTCACTCTTCATGTTTTTTTGTAGCTTGATTTCGTGGCCGTACGCAGGGGTTGGGTTGCGCGCGTAACTAGTGAATTTTTGTTAGAATAGATTAGGACTTGTCCACTTGGTATGGTTTATCACGATATATTTTCACATGGATTCTTCTACCTTTCTTTTTATTTTAATTTAATTTTCATTTTGCCTAAAAAAAGGGAAATGCTAACATGTGTCCTAAGCATGGGCGGTTCTATGGCCCGACGACTCCGGGCACCCGCCCGGGCTCTGACCCAATTTTTTTGCAATTTCTTATGTAAATCCCTATGAATTTCTTATATAAACCCCTATAAATTGGGCAATTTCTTTAGATTTTTTTGATTATTTGCTTGCAATTTCTTATGTAAACCCCTATAAATGTGTTGCAATTTTTTTTTGCCATGGCTTTACAATAATCCTGGCTCCACCCACTGGTCCTAAGGGCACATGTTAAGATACCAATAAAAGAAATTTTGTATTGAAAATTGCACTAAGTTATTACTCTTAAGAATAAAATTTAATTATTCTCAGTAAATATTTTTTTTTTTTGAAAACCTTAACAAAAGACATAAGTTATCATGACCAGTTTTTTTTTTTTTTTTTAAAGTGATCTATTGATTGAGTTATAGAGACAATTTAAGTGATATATTGATTGGTAAACTTTAAAGACATTTATTATGATTTGATGTATGGCTTCATACACTCCGAAGTGCTCAAATTTATATATATAATAATGAGTTTTTTTCTTTTATTCATAAATTCTATTTAATTGGAGTTTACAAAGCCTTATGTATTGTTGTTACTTATAAATTCAAATATTTTCCTAGTTGTTACATCGTAAACGATAAAAAATGGCTAAAAGTCTCAAATACGTTCATGTTATGTTCATCTTTCTCTCTCTATTTCTTGTTGTAACCGACGCTAGTAAGTCCACTTTAAACTTTTTTCTTTATCAAACACAAAATCTTGAGAATTTTTTTTCTGCCCATATCACAAAAAAAATTGATATGTCTACCCCTAATTCAAAATTATTGATACAAATGCCCTTGTTCTTCATTTGATATGGCGAACATAGCCTTTTTTCAACTTTTTCTGCATGTTCTGATTATAAAATGGTCATGTGTGTTCTACAAATGAAATGGAGAACATACATTTTTTTAATATTTTTTTTTTATGTTCTATACTTCAAATGGCGAACATGCCAATTTTTTTTGTTTTATATTTCAAATGACAACATGCCTTAAGTTTGTTTTTCTTCATCTTTTATGTTTTAATGAAAGAAAAAGGTTGTTTTTTTTAATTAAAAAATCCTAACTAAAAAAAATAAAAAAGCCAAGTAAAAAAATTGGTAAAAAATTAATAAGCTTGTTCGCCATTTTGAGTGGCAAACATCTAAAAATATTGGAAAAAAAAAAGTGTCACCATTTTGAATAGCAAACATCAAAAAAAGATACTCTTATTTGGCATCATAGGTACTTCTTCCTTCCACATAAAAAAAGATACTTTTGTTTTTGAGTGTTATACTAACACAGATTGTGCATCTCGTGTGTGCAAACCTCCTGCTTCTCCGAAGTGTCTTAATGTTCTTAGGTGTATCTGCTTATGATTTATTTGTACGTCATAATGCTACTACAATAATGATTTTTCGTACACTTTAATTTGTGTTTAAGAAACATTTCTATATTGTAAACAAGCTCATAAGAATTTTATAATATTATAATTGTTTATTGACAAGATAATATTATAAAAATATTGTTTTTTAGGGGATTATTATAAAAATATTTTTTTTTTGAAGGAATTATAAAAATATTGTTATTACCTTTGTTCTCTCATAAAAAATATTGAGAACAACGTCATCCACAATTCCTCCGACAGAAAACGTCATTTCATAGTTTTATAGTGTATGTTCGCTCATGCATTAAATGTTTGAGTAAAAGACACTCTTCTCCCCTCAAAGATATGAGTATTACACTCCCTCCCCTCTTGTTATAAAACACACACTCCCCTCCTTTGATAGTTACAAAATACACATTTTCACCAATATTTAAACAATTTGTTAACTTTTTAATCATTTATGTTGTACAATATTTTCTTTTACCAAAATAACCCTTAACTTCTCCAAGCATGTTACTCCACCTATTTCATTCAAATATTGTTAAAATTATTCAACTTCAGGTTCAGTTTGGACTTCGGCTAATAGAATTAAGAAGTTTCATATGGCAGCGTCACAAAGTTGAGCATTTTTCAAGGTCGTGTGGTTGTGCGCTTTATCATATCTGAATTTGTTTCAATATATGAACATCTAACTTGCGATTGATCAAATTTGGTTGAGAAGGGTTTTGGGGTTGTTACTTATGCTTTTTAAATTCTAAAATTCCTATTGGAAAAATTTAGGAAAAGATCCAAATATTACATATATCGGTTGA